>ERZ840096.234-NODE-234-length-91966-cov-11.709600_pt1 | contig 91966 bp, 73 predicted proteins | sample MGYA00519878_ERZ840096 | MGnify/ENA primary metagenome ERZ840096 (study PRJEB31850, sample SAMEA3708865) | human gut metagenome | biome: human gut; feature: human-associated habitat; material: faeces | place: China | collected 2014 ...
GATAAGGTGCTCGGCAATGCTGCTCCCACCCTCGGCTACAAGAACTTCAAGCTCGAGGGCAAGGCTGATGCTGATTCTTTCGGCCGTCCCGCTACCAAGTGGATCTACAACGTCGGCGACAAGAGCACCCTCGTTGTTGCTAAGGCTGACGCCTCCTACACCACCAAGGTTTCCGAGTGCGACATCGCCAAGGATCTGGGCATCGCCAAGACCGCTAAGGTCGAGAAGGTCTATGTTGACGGCGCTGTTGATGCTGCTGGTATCACCTCCATCAACGCTCTGAAGACCACCTCCATCGTTGGCGATCAGGGCCGTTTGACCGAAGTTTATGCTCTGGCCAATGGCACCTATCGCATCGTTGAGATCAACACTTATCTCGCAAAGGTCACTAAGGTCAACGCTGCTTATACCGACAAGAACGGTCACGTCATTGACGCTTCCGTCAACGTTGAGGCTTATGTCACTTCTTCCTCCCCCGTTCCCTTCGTGAATATCGAGGCTGAGGGCTATGCCGTTAACGATTACGTTCTCGTCTCCATCAGCAACCCCAAGACCTATGCCGCTGATGTTGAGAGCATCGAGAAGGCTAACGTTGCTGGTTCCGGTATCTACAAGAGCTTCACGCGGGCTGCCGCTACTTCCACTGATGCTAACACCACCACCATTGGCGAGACCAAGTACAACGATGCCAGCAAGTTCTTCCTCGGCAACACCAAGCCCGCTGGTGCTTTCGGCGGTAACTATGATGTTCTCGTCGACGCTTACGGCAACGTCATCGGTCTGACCGATACCGCCAAGAACTACCTCGCTATCGAGGCCGTCCGTTGGCTGGGCGACGGCTCCACCACCCTCGGCGGTAAGGCTGTTGCTAACGTCGTTCTTGCTGACGGCACCCGCCTGCAGAACGTTGTCATCGCTTCCGTTGGTCCCAATGCTGCGAACGGCGACTCTTATCTTGAGGGCAATCCTGCTAAGGCTTCCTTCGACACCACTTGGAGCACCAACAAGGCTTACTACAACGACCTGATCGCATACTCCGTCAACGCTGACGGCACCTATGCGCTCGCCTACAATGACAACACTCTCTGCGCCGGCACTAAGGACCTGACCGAAACTGTCATTACCAAGGGCCAGACCATCATGAGCGGCAAGTATGGCAAGGATGCCAATAACGCTGGTCAGGATGTTGCTGTTGGTGTCAACGACAACACTGTGTTCCTTGTCAAGGACCTGACTTCTGCTTCCACCAACCCGACCTATACCGCTTACACCGGCAAGCAGAATGTCCCCAGCATGACCAATGCTAAGGTTTGCTATCTGGCCGTCGGCAACTATGCCACCGTCGTTCTCGTTACTGACTACGACCTTGCTTCTAACACTTTCAACGCTTATGTTGATACAAACGTTGCCTACACTGGTAGACAGACCGCTCTTGGCTATGAGTTCAACGTCTATCCCGTTGGCTCCGACACCGCCAAGCAGGTCTACTACTCCTCCGCCACTCTGCCCATGAAGTGGGCTAACGGCACTGCTGTCCCCGCTGGCCGCGATGGTATCTTTACTTTCGTCGTCGATAGTAAGGGCGTTGTCCAGTCTGTCACTTCTCTCGTTGTTACTGAGATCAACCTCGGTGCTGCTGGCTGGGGCGTCGAGTACGGCACCAAGGCCAATGACCTTTGGGATCGTAACTTCGTCAAGACCAACGCTGGCTCCAACATGTATTGCGATGCTGACCTCCACAACGCCACCAACGCCAATACCTACTGGGTCGACGGTGCTACCTACTTCGACGTCAGCTATGATGCCGCTGGTAATATGCTCTCCCTGAAGCAGGTCAACGGCTATCAGGATATCGACTGGTCCAGCAAGAACGTTCAGGTTCTCGTTTCCTACACCCTCGTTGGTGACGTGAAGCAGGCCAAGTACGTCTATGTGATCGATCAGGCCGGTAATAACCCCTCCGATGCCATCACCACCAATGCTGATATCGCTGCTGCTGGCTGCGAAGTTGGCAAGTATGTTCAGGATGTTGCCTTCACCGCCACCTTCACTGACAACAAGGGCGTCGTCACTAACGTCTCCATCCCCAAGTCCAGCGTTACGTGGAACTACTATCCCACTGGCTCTGCCAACGGTGATGTCGCTACCCCGACTACCATCTTCAACAATGGTAACTCCTACTATGCGACCTTCACTCTCGATGCTCCTCTCGGCACCGAACTGAAGACCGTTACTGCCAGCACTTGGAACGCTGCACACGTTTCCCTGAATGGCAACGTTGTGACCTACTGGTTCCAGTTCTAATTGCTTCTGTAATTAGAATTATCCCCTAAACGAAGAATCCCTCGGGCTTTCGCCCGAGGGATTCTTCTATCCATTTTCACTTTCTCACCGCAAATAATGTTGCGGTCGCGCCTGCATAGGACGTGCCGCTGATGGTCAGCTTTTTGATCTGCGCCCATTTCAGGTCGGTGCTTGTGGCCGCGCCGCCGCTGCCGCTGCCGGAGCTGGTCAGCAGCGTGCTGAACGCAACACCGTTTCCAAACGGCACAAGCCATACAAATCCCGCGCTGGTCGACCAACTGTGCGTGCATAGTGTGCCGAGCGATGTGTTATTTACCGCAAGGGTCATCGTGCCGTTGGTCTGGCCCGCGCAGAAGGTAAAAAACAGCGCCGCAATCTTCGTCATGTCGACCTGCGAGAGGTCGAAATTGAGCGTGCCGTTTTCCGTCGTGGTCACGAGCGGCCCCGCCAGCTTGACGAGGCAGTTGGCCGCGCGCGTCTCGCTGATCTCCTGCCGCACGGCGGTGACGGACGAGGTGTCTGCCTTGGTGTTCAGTGTGTCGTCGTGGCCGCTCAGTGCGCTCTCGATCTTCCCGAACGCATCATTAAAGTCCTCCATCTTGATAAAGTCCGACTTTTCCCACTTGGGCAGGCCGTAATTGGCTGTTTTTCCCATCGCGTCCTCCCCTTTCACCACGCGCGGCGCACGACGCTCAGCACGCCGATGGCCTCGTCGATGCTCGAAAAGCGGTAGACGCGCTCGTCGCGCTCGCGCTGCGCCCTTTCGATCGGGTTTTCGAATTTCATCCGCGCTAAGTGCTCGCATTTTTCGATCTGGGTCCGGGGTCGTTCATAGGTGTTGTTGTACATGTTTTTCCTCCTCATTTTGTGCAGCCCGCGCATTTGCGCGGACCGTTTACAGCTATAAAGCTGTAAAGCGGTTTTTGGGACGAACCGGTGCAACGGAGGAAAAATTTTCCGCCTTGACAACGCGGGAAAGCGGGGTATAATGAAGATAGAAAAGGGCGCTGCGACAAGCGGTTAGTCCGGTTCGTAAGTAGTTTCAATCATAGAAACCGTCACTTGCCGGAGTGGCGGTTTCTGCTTTTTACGATAATCGTCACAGTAAACTGCTTGATATGAAACGTAATTCGCATTTCGTCACCCCCTTTCGGGGTACGTGACTAACCGCCTGCCGTTGTGCAGCGCCTGATGTAATTTTACAAAATTTTACACGCTTTGTCAATCTTTGCCGCCCGTTGGGCGGTTTTTTGCATTTTTTAGAGGGTTTCGAGCGTCAGCAGCGCGTCGAGCAGCGGCCACGCCTGCGCGAGCTCCTGCCCCGCCTGCCAGAAGCCGATGCCCTGCAAGCCCTTTTCCGCCGCGAGGGCGATCTTCGCGCGCAGCGAGCGCGCGTCCTCGAACCAGACGACGTGCTCGCGCCGCATTTTGTCGAAGTAGTGGTAGCAGGGCGAGCGCGCGGTTTCGTCAAACTCAATTTCCGCCCCCACCAGCCGCGCCCGCGCGACGGCCGCTTGCGACGAGAACGTCTCGGCCCGCGTTCGGCCTTTTTCGTAGGGCAGCGGCCAGTCGTAGGCGTACAGCGGCGCGCCGAGGAAGATGTTCTCCCCCGCCGTGACCGAGAGCGCGTAATCGAGCACCGCGCGCACCTGCGGCAGCGGCGCGATGGCCTGCGGCTCGCCGTAGACATAGCCCCATTCGTAGGTCATCAGGAACACGGCGTTCGCGGCTTTTGATAGCAGCGTGTAGTCGTGCGCCTCGTACAATAGGCCGCGCTGCTGCGCGCTCGTCTTCGGCGCGAGTGCGGCGACAACGGGCTTTCCCTCCGCGTTCAGCGCCTCGCGCAGACGGCAGACGAACGCGGCGTAGTCCTCGCGCAGCTCCGGCGGGACGTACTCGAAGTCGACGTCGAGACCGTAGTATCCCTTTTTCGCCATCGTCTGCAAAATCTCGGCAAGGAGCGCGCTCTGCGCGCGGTCGTTTTGCAGGAGCGCCGCGGCGTTTTCGCTCGAAAAATTCCCCTCCGGCGTCAGCGTCGAGAGGTGCATGAGCGATTTTGCGCCATAGCGCGCCGCTCGTTCGAGCAGGCGCGCGTCGTCGAGCGGCGCAAGGGCTCCCGCGGGCGTGATGCCGTAGGTGAACGGTGTCAGATACGTCAGGTACGGCAGGACCGAGTCGAGCAGTTCGCCGCCGATGTAGGGGTAGGCGTAGGCGTTCACGCCGAGCGTACCGAGCGGCGCTTCGTCTTCGTAGTCGATGGCAAGCACGTCGCCCTCGCGCAGAAGCTCGCGTCCGTGGAGGAAAAAGTTCCGCCGCAGGAGCGTCCTGACGCTCAAATCATAGTCCCGCGCGATGGACGAAAGCGTCTCCCCCGCGCGCACGGTGTGCAGTGTCTTCGGCGTCCGCACGACGAGCGCCTGGCCGATCACAAGCGGCGTACTCAGCGCAAGGCCGTTGTCCGCCGCGACGAACGCGGGCAGGGCGTCGTGCATCGCGGCGATGGAAGAAAGCGTGTCGCCGCGCTTTACAACATGAATGTGCATGGTCGATCACCTCGCACCATTCTATGCCGGATTTTTCGCGCTTACCCCAGCGCGACGTCCAGTATCATCATCAGAAGGAAGCCCACGAGGAAGCCGCACGTCCCCCGCCGTCCGCCCGCGCGCGGAAGAAGCTCCTCCGCCACGACGTAGAGCATCGCCCCCGCTGCAAAGCTCAGAAGCCACGGCATCAGCGCGTGGATTCCCGCCGCCGCGAGCACGACGAGCGCGCCGAACAGCGGCTCCACCGCGCCAGAGAGCACGCCGGTCCAGAAGGCGCGCCGTTTCGACTTGCCCGCCTGGTACACCGGCAACGCCACCGCCGCGCCCTCGGGAAAGTTCTGCACGCCGATGCCGAGCGCCAGCGCGAACGCGCCGGCAAGGCTCTCCCCGTCCGCCGCGAGCGCGAACGCGAGGCCGACGGCCATGCCCTCGGGGATGTTGTGCAGCGTGATGGCCGAGAGGAGCAAAAAATCGCTGTGCACCTCTCCCCCGCCGCGCCGCCGCACGAGCTCGTCGAGCAGGAAGAGCGTCAGCGCGCCGAGCACGATGCCCGCCGCGGCGGGCAGAAACGGCGGCAGACGCCCCTCTGCCTCCGTCTGTTCGATGGCGGGCAGGATGAGGCTCCACACGCTCGCCGCCATCATCACGCCCGCGGCAAAGCCCAGCAGCGCGCCCTGCGCGCGCTCGCACACCTTGCGGGCAAAAAAGAACACCGTCGCGGCGCCCAGCGCCGTCATCAGAAACGTGAAAGACGTGCCGAGCAGAGCCAGCATCAGTGGTCGAAGCATATCCGTTCATCGCCTTTACGGTTTGTCAGGCGGAAAAGCGCCTGTATGCCAGTATAGGCGGCAGGAATGAAAAACGTGAAAAAGGGCGCGGAGAATTCTCCGCGCCCTTTTGGAGCAATATTGACTTACTGCATCAGCTGCGCGACCATGTCGGTGTACGCGCTGGGATCTTCGAGCGGCAGCCCCGCGATGAGGTTTGCCTGATCGTAGAGGATCTTGGCATACAGCGCCGCCTTGTCGCGGTCCGTTGCCAGCGCGGCGGCCATCGCCTTGACCGCCGGATGATCGACATTCAGCTCGAGGATGCGCTCGGCCTTGATGGGCTCGGGCATCTGGAAGTTCTTGAAGTACTTCTCCATCTCGAAGCTGAAGCCCTCGCCCGCCGTCAGGCAGACGGGATGGGTCTTCAAGCGGTGCGAGACCTTGGCCTCCTTGATCTTGTCGCCGAGCGTCTCCTTGACGAACTGCATGAGCTCGGCGCTTTCGCTGTCGTCCTTGTGCTCTTCCTCGTCACCAAGCTCGAGGTCGCCGTCCACGATGGAGCGGAACGGCTTTTCGTCGTAGTTCATCAGCGCCTGCAAAACGAACTCGTCCGTCTCGCCGGTCAGGTACAGAACCTCGTAGTCCTTGTCCTTCAAAAGCTCGGTCTGCGGCAGCTTGTCCACGGCGGCGATGCTCTCGCCCGCGGCGTAGTAGATGCACTTCTGGCCTTCCTTCATGCGCTCGACGTACTCTTTGAGCGTCGTGAGCTTCTTCTGCGTGGAGGAATAGAACATCATCAGGTCCTTGAGCGAATCCTTGCGGCTCTCGCCGCCGTCGCTCACGATGCCGTAGCCGATCTGACGGCCGAAGTTTTCGTAGAATTTCTCATAGCCCTCGCGGTCTTCCTTGAGGAATTTTTCAAGGTCGGCGCGGACCTTCTTTTCGAGGTTCTGGCCGATGACCTTGAGCTGGCGGTCGTGCTGTAAAAGCTCGCGGGAGATGTTCAGGCTCAGATCCGGCGAGTCGACCACGCCGCGCACAAAGCGCAGATAGTCGGGCAGCAGCGAGTCGCACTTGTCCATGATGAGAACGCCCGCAGAGTAGAGCTGCAATCCCTTTTCATACCCCTCGGTATAGAAGTTGAACGGGCGCGAAGACGGCACGAACAGCAGCGCCTTATAGGTCACGCTGCCCTCGGCCGAGACGGTGATCGTGCGCTGGGGCTTGTCGAATTCATGCGTCAGCTCGGAGTAGAACTTGTTGTACTCTTCGTCCGTGACGTCGCTCTTCTTGCGCTGCCAGAGCGGCACCATGGAGTTGACGGTCTTCATCTCCTCGACGGTCTCGTACTCGGGCTTCTCACCGTCGCTGCCCTCCTTGACCTTCTGCTCGGGCATCATCATGCGGATGGGGTAGCGGATGTAGTCGGAATACTTCTTCACGAGCGCGTGCAGGCGGTAGGATTCCAAGTACTCGCTGTACTTCTCCTCGTCCGTGTCGGGCTTGATGTGCATGATGACGTCGGTGCCGACGGCTTCCTTGTCGCACTCGGTGATCGTGTAGCCGTCCGCGCCGGAGGACTGCCACTCATAGGCCTGCTCCGAACCGTATTTCTTCGTGCGGACGGTGATGCTGTCGGCGACCATGAACGCGGAGTAGAAGCCCACGCCGAACTGACCGATGATGTCGATATCGGCGTCCTTCTTGTCCTTTTCCTCGGTCTCCTGGCGGAACTTGTAGGAACCCGACGACGCGATGACACCGAGGTTGTTTTCAAGCTCTTCGCGGCTCATGCCGATGCCGTTATCCGAGACCGTCAGCGTGCGGTTCTCCTTGTCGACCGACACCGTGATGGCAAAATCGCTGCGGTTCATGCCGACCTTGTCGTCCGTCAACGCGACGTAACAGAGCTTGTCGATAGCGTCGCTGGCGTTGGAAATGATCTCGCGCAGGAAGATCTCCTTGTGCGTGTAAATCGAGTTGATCATCAGATCGAGCAAACGCTTCGATTCTGCTTTAAACTGTTTTTTAGCCATAAAAGCATCCCTCTCTGAATTGTATTTGAGTTTAAGTATAGCAGGAAATTCCTAATATTTGTTACCGTTCCGTTAACTTTTAGCACTCGTCCACAGCAAGTGCTAAAACATGATGGTTACCTTTTATATATAAAAGGTACTATTGGTTTCGCACAGGTGCGAAGGATATGCCGCCTGCGGGCGGCAGGGGCAAAGGGGATATTCTCTTTCGCAAAAGAGAATATCCCCTTTGGAACCCCAAGAGAAAGGCTTTTGATTGGCAGTTCCGGACTCGAATGACTTTTAGGCCTCCGGAGTGGGAATGCCTGCGCGCGGCAGAGCCGCGTTAGCACTGCAAGACGATTTGCCTCTGCTTCTATTATCCGCTGTTGCGCAGCCGTTGGCGGCTCTGCTGCCTTACGGATGCGGCACACCCCTTGCGGGTGCCGCTCTGCCAGTCTTGTGGCAGTGCGGCCTAATCACCGTCTACCGGTGCACCCATCAATGCGGCGAGCGCAGCAATGCCGCTATTTCGCAGGCAGTCTGCCGCCGTGCTACCGTCACTCGCGCCTCACGATAGTAAGGCGCGGTTGATAGTAGTAACAACTCGCAGGGATTCATGGCGAAGCCATGTACACCGCACCTACACTGCGCAGCGCGTGCAGTTATTCGAGCTACAAACTGCCAATGTCGGGGGTCGAGGGGCTCTCTCCTCGTCCTTTCTCTTGGGGGTGTAAGGGGGATATTCTCTTTCTGAGAAAGAGAATATCCCCCTTTCCCGCGTCCCCACACGGTGTGGGGCCAGAAGCAGCGCTGCCGCGCTGCACCCCCCCCTGCGCCCTACGGGCGCAAAAAGAAACAGCCCTCGCGGGCTGCTTTCCTCCCGCGCCCGAGGCGCGAAAGTTGTCCAAATTGTCAATATGGGATACTTATCCCCATTTCCCCTCTTTTTTCTTTGGATAATATGCAGTATTGACTTCTGGCGTTTTAGAGGCTAAAATAAGCCCATCAAACATGAGGGATACATGAAAGGATTTAATGCTATGTTCCGTTTTGCTTATGCAAATCAGAATAACGCCGCCGCTTCTGCCATGTGCGCAGAGGCCGCTTCCTCCTGCACCTCTCAGTCCTCCCGCTTCAACTGCATCGCTCTGGGCGCCATTATTATGGCGTCCATTATTGTTTCCCGCCTGATTAGCATTATCGGCATTTCCCTGCTGGTACTGGTACTTCTGGTCGCCCTGATGGGCGTTCCCGGGATGAAACGCGATTGCTGAGCGAGTAAAAAACGCGATACAGCAAAGCGGTTCCGCCGGGAATGGCGGATCCGCTTTTTTGTATGATAAATTTGTTCATTATTTAATCAAAGGAGATTTGAAACGATGAAAAAGAAGTTTATGTGCATGCTCATGGCTGCGGCCATGACGCTCTCGATGGCCGCCTGCGGCTCCAAGGGCGACGATGCGAACACCGACGACAATGCTGGCGGCGCATCCGACGGCGTCCAGACCTTTACGGTCGGCACCTCCGGCCCGCTGACCGGCGACAACGCGATCTACGGTATGGCCGTCAAGCAGGGCGTGGAGCTCGCCGTCAATGAAATCAACGCGAGCGACAGCACCATCAAGTTTGAGTTCCTCTCTCAGGACGATGAGGCCGACGGCGAAAAGGCCGTCAACGCCTACAACACCATGATGGACAACGGCATGCAGGTCCTCGTCGGCCCCACCACCACCGGCGCTTCCATCGCGGTTGCCGATGTCTGCTACAATGACCGCACCTTTATGCTGACCCCGTCCGCTTCCTCCACCGACGTCACCGCGGACAAGGACAATGTCTTCCAGGTCTGCTTCACCGACCCCAACCAGGGCGTTGGCGCTGCCGACTACATGGCTGAAAACTTCGCTGGTGCCAAAGTCGCCATCATCTACCGTAACGACGACGCTTACTCCCAGGGCATCCGCGACACCTTCGTGAAGGAAGCCGCCGATAAGGGCGCTTTCGAGGTCGTCTATCAGGGCACTTTCACCAACGATACCGCTTCCGACTTCTCCGTCCAGCTGGCCGGTGCGCAGAATGCCGGTGCTGACCTCGTCTTCCTCCCCATCTACTATCAGCCCGCTTCCATCATCTTCTCCCAGGCTAAGGCCATGGGCTATGCTCCCACTTTCTTCGGCGTGGACGGCATGGATGGCATCCTGACCATGCCCGGCTTCGACGCTTCCCTTGCTGAGGGTCTGATGCTCATGACCCCGTTCTCCGCCACCGATGAAGCCAACCAGGCGTTCGTTGACGCTTACACTGCCGCTTATGGCACCGAGCCCAACCAGTTCGCCGCTGACGCTTACGACGGCGTGTACATCGTGAAGGCCGCTCTCGAGGCCGCCGGCTGCACTGCCGATATGAGCAACGAAGAGATCTGCGACGCGCTCGTCAGCGCCATGACCTCCCTCAAGTTCACCGGTCTCACCGGTACCGACATGACTTGGAATGCCGAGGGTCAGGTCTCCAAGGCTCCGACCGCTTACGTCGTCAAGGACGGCCAGTACGTCAAGGGCTAAATTCCGAAAGCGCAAAAAGCTGCGACCTTTCTCAAAGGCGGGCTGCCGGGAGCGAAAGCTCCCGGCGGCCTATGCCCTGTTTCTATGGCGGAAACGAAGGCAGGTGTTTTCCCGCCTCTGCCCTTGTTTCTGCCACAGACGAACCATAATTCTGAAAGAGAAAAGAGAGGTGCCATCCTAATGGAATTTTTATCCTATCTCATCAGCGGCATCAGCCTCGGCAGTGTGTACGCCATCATCGCCCTCGGCTATACGATGGTTTACGGCATTGCCAAGATGCTGAACTTTGCCCACGGCGACATCATCATGATCGGCGGCTACGTATCGTTCTGCGCGATGTTCTATCTGGGACTGCCCAACATCGTGGCGGTGCTGCTGGCCGTCATCGTCTGCACGGTGCTTGGCGTCGTCATCGAGCGGCTCGCCTATAAGCCCCTGCGCTCGGCGCCCAGCCTCGCGGTCCTGATCACCGCCATCGGCGTGAGCTATTTCCTCCAGAACTCCGCGCTTCTCATCTGGAAGGCAGCTGCGCGTGTCTATCCCCCGGTGGTTGAGGGTTCGATGCAGCTGTTCGGCGGCAAGCTGACCGTCTCCTATGTGTCGCTTCTCACGATCGCGGCCTGCGTCGTCATCATGATCGGCCTCACCACGTTCGTCAACAAGAGCAAGATGGGCAAGGCCATGCGTGCCTGCTCGGAGGATAAGGCGGCGGCCCAGCTCATGGGCATCAACGTCAATGCCACCATTTCCGCAACGTTCGCCATCGGCTCGGCGCTCGCCGCCATCGCCGGCGTGCTGCTCTGCTCGTTCAATACGTCGCTCATGCCGACGACCGGCTCCATGCCCGGCATCAAGGCCTTCACCGCGGCGGTGTTCGGCGGCATCGGCTCCATCCCCGGTGCGTTCCTCGGCGGCCTGCTTCTCGGCATCATCGAGGCCATGGCCAAGGCGTACATCTCGACGAACCTTGCCAACTCCATCGTGTTCGCCGTGCTGATCGTCGTGCTGCTCGTCAAGCCTGCCGGACTTCTCGGCAGGTCCGTGACGGAGAAAGTGTGAGGTGGCCGGAATGACACAGAAAATGAACAAATTCAACTCTCTCAAGAAGACCACAAAGGTCGACTTTGCGACCTATCTCGGCGTGATCGTCGTCTTTATCATCACGACGATCCTGCAGAACAACGGTTCGCTCAAGCGCTCCGCCATCGGTCTGCTCGTCCCCATCTGCTGCTACATGTCCATGGCCGTGTCGCTGAACCTGACGGTCGGTATCCTCGGTGAGCTGAGCCTCGGCCACGCGGGCTTTATGAGTGTCGGCGCATTTTCCGGCATCGTCGCCTCGCAGAGCCTGATGGGCGCGATCCCGAACGCTCCCGTGCGTCTCGCCATCTCGATGGTCGTCGGCGCGATCTTCGCCGCCATCGTCGGCCTTCTCATCGGCACGCCGGTGCTCCGCTTACAGGGCGACTACCTCGCCATCGTCACGCTGGCCTTCGGCGAGATCATCAAAGAGCTCATCAACTGCCTCATCATCGGCTACGATGAAAACGGCCTGCACTTCATCTTCAACCCCGCCGGCAACAAGACGGTCGACGACCTCGGCCTGAGTGCCTCGGGCACCGCTATCATCAAGGGCGCGCAGGGTGCGACCGGCACCGCCACGATTGCAACGTTCACCGCGGGCTTCATCCTCGTGATGATCACGCTCATCGTCGTGCTGAACCTGACTCGTTCGCGCGCGGGCCGCGCGATCATGGCCATCCGCGACAACCGCATCGCCGCGCAGGCCATCGGCCTGAACCTGACGAAGTACAAGCTCATGGCGTTCGTCACCTCCGCCGCCCTCGCGGGCGCGGCAGGCGCGCTCTACGGCCTGAACTACTCTTCCCTTCAGGCGACGAAGTTCAACTTCAACCTCTCCATCCTCGTGCTGGTGTTCGTGGTGCTCGGCGGCCTTGGCAACATCTGGGGCTCGCTCGTCGCCGCCGCGGCGCTGACCATCCTGCCCGAGGCGCTGCGTCAGTTTGCCGACTTCCGTATGCTCATCTACGCGATCGTGCTGATCTTCGTCATGCTCGCAACCAACAATCCGCAGGCCAAGGCGTTCGTCCAGAAGCTGCTGCCGCACCGCCGCGCGGTCGCTGAAAAGGAGGAGAATTGACCATGACTCAGAAAACCAAACTCGTTCCCGTCTCCCGCGAGCCGGCGCTCCTGCCCGAGCGGGACGCGGACAAGTCCCCCGTGCTCGAGTGCATCGACCTCGGCATCACGTTCGGCGGTCTAAAAGCGGTCGACAACTTCAATGTGACCATCGGTCGCACCGAGATCACCGGCCTCATCGGCCCGAACGGTGCCGGTAAGACGACGGTCTTCAACCTGCTCACCAAGGTCTATCAGCCCACCCACGGCACGATTCTCTTAAACGGCAAAGACATCCATGACCTCAACACCGCGCAGGTCAACCGCGCGGGCATCGCACGTACGTTCCAGAACATCCGCCTGTTCGGTGAGCTGAGCGTGGAAGAAAACATCACCGTCGCGATGGACACGCAGATGCACTACACGATGCCCGAGGGCATTTTCCGCCTGCCCCGCTTCTGGAAGGAAGAGCGCATCGTTCACGAGCGCGCGATGGAGCTTCTGTCCATCTTCCACATGGAGGATCTTGCCAAGGCCAAGGCAAGCTCGCTCCCCTACGGCGCACAGCGCCGCCTGGAAATTCTCCGTGCGCTGGCCACGAACCCGAGTCTGCTGCTTCTTGACGAGCCCGCCGCCGGCATGAACCCGAGCGAGACGGCTGAGCTGATGGAAAACATCCGCTCCATCCGCGATACGTTCAAGATCGCGGTGCTGCTCATCGAGCACGACATGAACCTCGTCATGAACATCTGCGAGGGCATTGCCGTTTTGAACTTCGGCCATGTCATCGCCAAGGGCACACCCGAAGACATTCAGAACAATCCCGAGGTCATTGAAGCCTACCTCGGCAAGCAGAAGGAGGCCTAACGATGGGACAGATCTTACAGGTGAACGATCTTCACGTTTACTACGGCAGCATCCACGCCGTCAAGGGCGTTTCCTTCGAGGTCAACGAGGGTGAGGTCGTCACGCTGATCGGTGCGAACGGCGCGGGTAAGTCGACCGTTCTGAACACGGTCTCCGGCCTTCTGCACCCCAAGCACGGCAGCGTCGTTTTCGAGGGCAAGGACTTAAAGGGCGTCCCCGCGCACAAGATCGTCGAGCACGGTCTTGCGCAGGTCCCGGAAGGCCGTCACGTCTTTTTGCAGATGACGGTCGAGGATAACCTCGAAATGGGCGCTTACACCCAGCCGAACTCCACCATTGAAGCGGGCATTGCGGACGTCTACGAGCGTTTCCCGCGCCTCAAAGAGCGCCGCAAGCAGATCGCCGGTACGCTCTCCGGCGGTGAGCAGCAGATGCTCGCCATGGGCAGAGCGCTCATGTCGAAGCCGAAGCTTCTGATGCTCGACGAGCCGTCTATGGGCCTCGCTCCGATCCTCGTTGAGCAGATCTTTGACATCATCCGCGAGCTGCACGCTGCGGGCACGACGATCCTGCTCGTCGAGCAGAACGCGCAGGCCGCGCTCTCCGTCGCCGACCGCGCGTACGTGCTTGAAACGGGCCGCATCACGCTCTCCGGCACCGGTAAGGAGCTTATGGCGAGCGACGCCGTCCGCAAGGCCTACCTCGGCGGTTAAATCTCCCTCAAATGCAAAGAGCCATCCGAAAGGATGGCTCTTTTTTTGTGCAGTTTTGCCGCCGTGCAAAATTTCCGCGCAACCTGCTGCACATTTGCAAAAGATATGGTATACTGACGAGACAAGCGCCGCGAAACCGCGGCGCGCCGACACAGGATCGGAGGGATCGGATTGTTCAAAATTCTCATTGCGGAGGATGACCGCGAGCTGCGTCAGCTCTTCGCCCATGTGCTCACCAAAAACGGTTACACTGTCCTCGGCGTCTCCAACGGCGAAGAGGCGCTTGCCGCGCTTGAGCAGAGCTATTACGATCTCATCATCTCCGACATCATGATGCCGAAGATGGACGGCTACGAGCTTGTGCGCTCGATCCGCGAGAGCGGTTCGTCCATCCCCATTATGATGATCACCGCCAAGGACGCCTTTGACGACATGCGCCTCGGCTTTCTCTCCGGCAGCGACGACTATATGGTCAAGCCCATCAACATCGGGGAAATGGTACTGCGCGTGAGCGCGCTGCTGCGCCGCGCCCAGATGGCGAGCGAGCGCCGTCAGGTCATCGGCGGCACGGTGATGGAGTGCGACTCGCTCAGCGTCACCGTCGACGGCGAGAGCATGGTGCTGCCGCAGAAGGAATTCATGCTGCTCTACAAGATGGCGTCGTTCCCCGGCCGCATCTTCACGCGCCAGCAGCTCATGGACGACATCTGGGGCTATGATTCCAGCACCGACACCCACACCGTCGATGTCCACATCGCGCGCCTGCGCGAGCGCTTCCGCGACAATCCCGACTTCAAGATCGTCACGATGCGCGGCGTGGGATATAAGGTGGTGCGCACATGAAAAAGCGGCGCAACAAATTCTTCGATATCCGCGTGCAGTTCTTCTTCATCTGCATGGCGGGCTTTATCGGCGTGGCGCTGCTCGCCGCGCTCGCGGCCTGGGGACTTGAGCATCTCGGCGTCAACGTGCCGATGTTCGTGTGGCTGCTCATCTTCACGCTGCTGCTCGGCAGCGCGACGGCGGCGGGCTTTTCCATCGCGTTCTTCGCGCCCATCTCGCGCCTGTCGCGCGCGATGAAGGAGGTCGCGGGCGGCAACTTCCGCGTGCATGTGGAGACGAAGAGCGTCTTTCGCGATATCCGCGACAGCTTTGACAGCTTCAACCTCATGGTCAACGAGCTGAACGCGACCGAGACCTTGCAGACCGACTTCATCTCGAACGTCTCGCACGAGTTCAAAACGCCCATCAGCGCGATCGAGGGCTACGCCTCGCTTTTGCAGGAGCACCAGCAATCCCCCGAGGAACAGGCGGAGTACATCGACAAGATCCTCTTCAATACGCGCAGGCTTTCCGCCCTCGCGGGCAACATTCTGCTGCTTTCTAAGCTCGACAGCCAGTCCATCCACCCCCAGCGCTCGCGCTTCCGCCTCGACGAGCAGGTAAGGCAGTGCATTCTGGCCCTTGAGCGCAAGTGGACGGAAAAGGACGTCGACTTCGACGTCGACCTCGACTCCGTCGATTTCACAGGCTACGAAGGACTACTCCAGCACGTGTGGACGAATCTCATCGACAACGCCGTCAAGTTCGGCCCGCGCGGCGGCCTGATCCGCATGCGGCTCATCGAGGAAGACGGCAGTGTGCTCTTCACCATCGACAACGAGGGTAAAAGCATCTCCGACGAGGATAAGTCCCGCATTTTTAACAAATTCTATCAGGGGGACAGCTCGCACGAATCCGAGGGCAACGGCCTCGGCCTTGCGCTTGTGCGCAAGATCGTCGCCATCCACGGCGGCGAGGTCTGGGTCGAAGACCCGGTGAACGGCGGCTGCCGCTTCGCCGTACGCCTGCCGGTAGAGAAGTGACCACCATTTTTCAACAAAAATTGAGATTCTCTTCATCATTTGTTCGAAACTCTATGCTATATTAAATCTTAGCAGCCGCAAAGGCTGCTTTTCCCCGGCGCAGTACCCCTGTGCCGGGCTTTTATCACGGGATAAGGAGAGGTGACGATGGGCTTTCTGCGCTGCTGCGTTTATTACGGAATTTTAGCCGTCGTGTCGTTTTTCATCGGGCGGCTGCTGCCAAAATCCTGGTTCCACGGCGACAAATTCCCCTACCGCTGCGCGAGCTGGGAAGCAAAACTCTTCCGCTTTCTGCGCGTGCACGAGTGGCAGGACAAGGTGCCCGACATGAGCAAGATCGTCCCCAAGCTCATCCCCGCCAAAAAGCTGGGCACGGACTTTCGCGCGCAGCTTCCGCGCATGATCGAAGAGACCTGCGTCGCCGAGTTCACGCACTTTGTGCTCATCCTGCTCGGCTTTTACGCACTGCGCCTCTGGCCCGGAACGGGCGGCGCGGTCGTCACCGCCATCTATATTCTATTCGGCAACCTGCCGTTTCTCATCATTCAGCGCTACAACCGGCCGCGGCTGCAAAAGCTTCTCGCCGCGCAGCAGCGCCGGAGCAGACGCAACCAAGAAGAACAACAGTAAAGGATCGGATCTTTTCATGAAAGTTTTGATTTTAAGCTGCAACACCGGCGAGGGGCACAACTCCTGCGCCGCGGCGCTCGAGGAGGAGTGCCGCAACCAGAACATTCCCTGCGACACCGAGGACGCGCTGCGCTTCATCTCGCCCGAGGTCTCGCGCTTTATCTCCAACTGGCACGTGCGCATCTACCGCCACGCGCCGGGTCTTTTCCGCGTGGGCTACCGCGCGGCGGAGGATCATCCCGCCCAGTTTCACGAGGGCTCCGCGCTCTACCGCTATCTGACGCAGGGCGCGGAAAAGCTCTGCGGCTTCATTGCCGGCAGCGGGTACGACACGGTCATCTGCACCCACACGTTCGCGGCGCTGATGGTCAGCGAGGTCGTGAAGACGCACCTGCCGAATCTCAAGACCTGCTTCATCGCCACGGACTACACCTGTTCGCCCAGCGTGAAGGACAGCTCGCTCGACCGCTACTTTATCCCTGCCTCATCGCTCTCGGGCGATTTTCTCGGCGGCGGCGTGACGAGCGAGCGCCTGCGTGCCTGCGGTATCCCCGTGCGCCAGATGTTCCGCTCCAGCGTGCGCAAGGAGGACGCCAAACGCGCGTTCGGTATCCCCGCTAACCACAAACATCTTGTGATGATGTGCGGCAGCATGGGCTGCGGCCCCATCATGAGCATCGCGCGCCGCATCGGGCGCGACCTGCCGGACGATCAGGACCTGACCATCGTCTGCGGCACAAACAAGCAGCTCTACCGCCGGCTCCAGCGCCGCTTCTATGATGCGAAAAACGTCCACGTCCGTTCGTATGTGAAGGACATGGCGCTTTTGATGGACTCCGCCGACCTCTACCTCACAAAGCCCGGCGGCATCAGCGTGACCGAGGCGGCCTCAATGCGCCTGCCGATGGTGTTCATCGACGCGGTCGCGGGCTGCGAGGAGTACAACAAAGACTTCTTCCTGCGCACGGGCGGCGCGGTCACAGGGCAGACGCCCAAGGAGATCGCGCGCACGAGCCTTCGCCTTCTCAGCGACAAGGACGCGCTTGAAAAGATGGGCGACGCGCTCGACGCCGCCGTGCCGCACAACGCCGCGGCCAACATCCTCTCTGAGATGAGTGAAGCCGAGGAGGAGAAGGAGGAAGACCTCGCATGATCAAACCCAGCGTTGACTACCGCCAGTTCCGCTTCAGCAGGCTGAACACGCCGGAGTTCTCCCACGTGTGGCTGCTGCTCTACTGGCCGCTTTTCGGCCTCGGCTTTTCGTATGTCGAGCGCTTCTACCCCGTGGCGCACTACATCAACATGCACTGCGCGCTCGACGATCTGATTCCTTTTAATGAATGGTTCCTCATTCCCTACATGTTCTGGTTCGTGTACCTCATCGGCGCGGTGGCCTACACGTTCTTTTTCGACGTGCCGGGCTTTCGCCGCATGATGCGCTTCGTGATGATCACCTACTCGGTGACGCTCATTATCTATTTCCTCTTTCCCACCTGTCAGATGCTCCGGCCTGAGGTATTCCCGCGCGACAATGCCCTCACGCGCTTCATCGCGGGGTTCTACGTGTTCGACACGAACACGAACGTCTGCCCGTCGCTGCATGTCATCGGCTCGATGGCGGCATTTTTCGCTTTCTGGTATGCGCCCATCTTCTCCAAGCGCGGCTGGCGCATTGCATCGACCGCTGCAGCATTTTTTATCAGCATTTCCACCGTCTTTATGAAGCAGCACTCCATTCTGGATGTCGCCGCAGCCATCCCGCTGTGCGCGATCGGCTATTATTTTGCCTACGTCAGAATGCCGAAAAAATCCCGCAGCGCCGTGCCGGATGTCACCCGATAAGAAACTTCATCCGCAGAAGCTCCGATCGCTTCTGCGGATGCTTCTTTTATACGGCTCTTTTCCCTTTTTCTTTTGCATATATTCGCGCATAATTGCATATTTTTGTGAATTTTTGCCTTTTCGCATGCATATTTGTGCACCTTGCATAGAAAGGCGTCGAAAGTTCTGGCATTTTTTGAGTTTTTAATCGTTGACAATGAATAAGTAAACATTTATACTAACGCTATCGTTTCTGAAGCGTATGAAAATTCGTTCAACGATCAAACATTATACAAGATGGAAAGAAATTGAAAAAGGAGCTATCAACCATGAAAAAGTTTACTGCACTGATGCTGGCTCTGATGATGAGCCTTTCGCTGGTCGCCTGCGGCAATAAGACCGACGACAGCAACAACGCCGATGATGCCAACACCGACAACAACACCGAGCAGACCGGCGGCACGCTGGTGCTCGGCACCTCCGCTGACTACGCCCCGTACGAATTCATGTATGCCGATGACAGCGGCACGATGCAGTACGCCGGTATCGACATTTCCGCCGGTCAGTACATCGCCGATGAGCTGGGCAAGGAGCTTCAGGTCGAGAACATGAGCTTCGACTACCTGCTCACCTCCCTTGCCAAGGGCGATTTTGATATCGTCATGGCAGCCATCGAGGTCACGCCCGAGCGTCTCCAGTCCGCTGACTTCTCCGATCCCTACTACACCGACCTGCCGGCCATGATCCTTGTCAAGGCTGACGCCGCCGATCAGTACAACACCCTCGCCGACTTCGCCGGCAAGAGCGTCGGCGCACAGACCGCCACCACCAAGGAGGCCATCGTCACCGACCAGATGGAAGGCGCGAACCTCGTCTCCCTGTCCCTCGTGACTGACCTTGTCAACGAGCTTGTCTACGGCAAGGTCGATGCGATCGTTGTCGACGGCGCTGTCGCCGAGCAGTATGCAGAGTCCAACCCCGATCTGGTCGTCGCTGCCGCTTCCTCCGAGCTCGGTGAAGCTCAGCCCTACTGCATCGCTGTTGCCAAGGGCGACCCCAAGGGCCTGCTGCCCGGCATCAACGAGGCCATCGCCAAGATGACTTCCGAGAACAAGATGGAAGAGTTCATCGCCGCTGCCGATGAGCTGAGCGGCAAGGCCGTCGAGGTCACCGCGGACGCTCCTGCGGCCTAAGTTCTCCCCTTTAACTACGCTCTCTTCTCACTATCTCTCATAGCCAATGAGCAAAGCCCCAAATGGCTTTGCTCATTGGCGTCTCTTAATGAAAAGAGGCGAGCCTCTTTTCATTAAATTCTCACTCCACTCTGTGCCTCGCCCCCGCAAGCGGGTGCTTCGACACTCGCTCCGCGCAAAGTGTTTTTTGCCACGCGCATGTCGTGGCAAAAAACGAGCAAGATTTTTTCGCGCTGGCAGCGCGAAACTCTGCGAGGCTTATCCCAACTAAATCACACATCTGAAAGGAGATCTCTCCCATGGATCTTGCCACGCGGTGGAGCAACCTCTTTGTCGGCATGTCGCCGGCGTCGTTCTTTAACTTTTCCTTTTTGCCGAAATACGGCGTCTACTTTTTGCAGGCGCTCGGCTACACGCTGCTGCTGGCCGTCATCTCGGTCCTGCTGGCGGTCATTCCGGCGCTGCTGCTCGCGTTCATGCGCCTGAGCAAGAATCGATTCGTGCGCGGCGTTTCGGGCGCGTACATCGCGATCTTCCGCTCTACGCCGCTGCTCGTGCAGCTCTCGATCATCTACTTCGGTCTCTTTGGCGCGATCTCCATCCCGCGCCTGTACCTCTTCGGCTTTATCGACATTTCGCGCTTCATCCCCGGCGTCGTGGCTCTCGCGCTCAACAGCTCGGCCTATGTCGCTGAGATCTTCCGCGCAGGCATTCTTGCTGTCGACGCGGGCCAGACCGAGGCCGCGCGCTCGCTGGGTCTTTCCGCCACGCAGGCGATGAAGCTCGTCGTGCTGCCGCAGGCCGTCAAGAATGTCCTGCCCGCGCTCGGCAACGAGGTCGTCACCATGGTCAAGGAATCGTCCATCTGCTCCACGCTCGGCATGGTCGAGCTGATGTTCGCCGCGAAGACCGTGGCGACCTCTACCTACATTTCCCTCGCGCCTTACGTGCTGGCGGCGCTGATGTATTTCTGCATCACCTACCCCGCCGGCAAGGCGATCGAAGCGCTCGAAAGGAGGATGCGTCGTGGCGACAAGCACTAATTCTCTCATTCGCGTGGTGGACGTGTCCAAGGAATACAACGGCGGCAGCGTCCACGCGCTCTCCCACTGCAATTTAAGCGTGAAAAAGGGCGAGGTCGTGGCCATCATCGGCCCCTCCGGCAGCGGCAAATCGACACTGCTGCGCTGCCTGAACCTCCTGGAGCAGCCGACCTCCGGCACCATTTACTTCAAGGACGTCGCCCTCAACGGCAAGAAAGTCAACTTGGACCTCCACCGCCGCGAGATGGGCATGGTGTTCCAGCACTTCAACCTCTTCCCGCACATGACGGTCAAGAAGAACATCACCCTCGCGCCCGTCAAGCTGGGCCTCAAGTCCCAGGCGGAGGCCGACGAGCAGGCCATGGCGCTGCTTGAGCGCATTGGCCTTGCCGACAAGGCGAATGAGTATCCCGCGATGCTCTCCGGCGGCCAGAAGCAGCGTATCGCCATCGTGCGCGCGCTCGCCATGGCGCCCGAGGTCATGCTCTTCGACGAGCCGACCTCCGCGCTCGACCCCGAGATGGTCGGCGAGGTGCTCGACCTCATGCGCGACCTTGCCAAGGACGGCATGACGATGGTCGTCGTCACGCACGAGATGGGCTTCGCCCGCGAGGTCGCCGACCGCGTCGTCTTCATGTCCGAGGGCGCGATCATCGAAGAGGGCTCCCCCGCCGATCTCTTCGACCACCCGAAAAGCGAGCGCTTGCAATCCTTCCTTGCAAAAGTTCTATGACGGCGCAAAAAGGCGTCCGGCTAGTGGCCGGACGCCTTTTTGTTGTCGGTATACTGTTTTACATCTTCTCCGGTGCGGAGCAGCCGATGACCTTGAGGCCGTTGGCGAGCACCTGACGGGTCGCGCTCGCGAGCTTGAGGCGCGCGTCGATGACGGCCTCGTCCTCGCCCTTGATGCGGCAGGCGTTGTAGAACTTGTGGAACGCCGCGGCAAGACGCATGAGGTAGCGGTTGATGTAGCTCGGGTCGTAGTCGCGCGCTGCCATGCGAATTTCCTCGGCAAAGGAGGAGAGTTCCTTGATGAGCGCGTGCTCAGCATCGCTCGAAAGGATGGACAGGTCGACCGCGCCGGGCTTGACGCTGTGGCCCTCTTCCTCCAGCGCTTTGAGCAGGCTGCAAATTCGCGCGTGCGCGTACTGGATGTAGTAGATGGGGTTCTCGCTGTCCTCGCGCACGGCGAGGCCGAGGTCGAATTCCATCTGCGTGTCGGGCTTGGCATTGAAGAAGTAGCGGCAGGCATCGACAGGAATTTCATCGAGCAGGTCAGAGAGCGAGATGGTCTTACCCGTGCGCTTGGACATACGCACGACCTCGCCGTCGCGCACAAGCTTAACGAGCTGCATCAGCACGATGTCGAGACGGTTCGTGCCGTCGAGGCCCAGCGCGTCCATCGCGCCCTTCATGCGGGCCACGTGACCGTGATGGTCGGCGCCCCAGATGTTAATGACCTTGTCGAAGTGACGCACGGCGAACTTGTTGCGGTGATAGGCAATGTCGCCGGCAAAGTAGGTGTAGAAGCCGTTGGCGCGGCGCAGAACGTCGTCCTTTAAGTCGAGCTTGTCGATGTCCTCGTCCTTCTTGCCCTGCTTGCGGTACTGCTCGCGCATGATGTCGGCGGTCTTGAGCCAGAGCGCGCCTTCCTTTTCATACGTCCAGCCGAGCTTATGAAGCTCCTCGACGGTGTCTTTGACATAGCCGCTGTTGTGCAGCGAGGACTCGAAGAACCACTCGTCGAACTTGATGCCGTAGCGCTCGAGGTCGCTCTTCATCTTCGGGATATTGCGGTCCAGGCCGAAGCGCGCCATATCGGCGTGGCGCTCCTCGACGGACTTTTCCAGATAGCTGTCGCCGTGGATATCGTAGAAGGCCTTGGCGAGCTCGCGGATGTCGTCGCCGTGGTAGCCGTCCTCGGGGAACTCGATCGCATCCTCGCCGCGGATGAGCTGGATGTAGCGTGCTTCGATGCTCTTGGCGAACTTTTCGATCTGGTTGCCAAAATCGTTGACGTAGAACTCGCGCCACACGTCCGCGCCCGACCAGTCGAGCACCTCGGCGAGCGTATCGCCCAGCACGCCGCCGCGGGCGTTGCCCATGTGCATGGGGCCCGTGGGGTTCGCGGAGACGAACTCGACCATGTACTTCTTGCCGCCCAGCCAGTTGTCGCGGCCGTAGTCGCCCTTCTCCTCCTCAACGGCGGTCAGAACGTCGGCGTACCACTTGTCGCCGAGGCGGAAGTTCAGAAAGCCGGGGCCCGCGATCTCGACACTCGTAAAGTACGTGTCGCTCAGGTCCATGTGCTCGGTCAGAATTTTCGCGACCTCGCGGGGATTCTTGCGCATGGCCTTGGATGCGGCCAGGCAGAACGTCGTCGTATAGTCGCCGTTGGCGGTATCCTTAGGGATCTCCACGGCGGGGACGGTCTGCACGCCCTCGGGCAGCAGCCCCTCCTGCACAGCCGCGCGATAAGCCGCCGCCGTCAGTTCGGCGATCTGGTTCTTTGCGCTGCGGATCATATTCATAGCAATTTCTCCTCTATCCTTTGCGGTTTTACCCAAACGGCGCGGCACATTCGCCCGAAATCGCCCCATGGGGATACTTTTTTGCAATTATACTATATTTAATGGCAGAAAACAAGGGAATCCGGTAAGAAATCTGCCGCGGCGCGCTTGCCGTGAAACGCAGGCGCGGCAAGGCCTTTCCCGCGATAAAAATCGCTGGTCCAGAAAGAGAATATTTTCGTGTCCAGTTGGGCGCGGCAGAGGCGTTTTGACGGCGCGGCGCGCCCGTCTTGCACGGCCACTGTGCCGCCTGCCAGCGTTTTATCGCAGGCCAGTATGCATTTCTCTCCGTGTGCCAGTGAACGCCGCAAAATCGCGCCTCTCTTGCTTTTTTAACCAAAAATAATATAATAACGATAGCACTATTTAGATGCTTTTGAGAGATTTTGAGAGTAAAACGATAAAAGGAGGACTATCCCATGCCCGTTAATCTGAAAGGCCGTTCGTTCCTGACGCTGAAAGACTTCACCCCCGACGAGATCCGCTACATGCTCAATCTCGCCGCTGACCTCAAGGCCAAAAAGCGCGCCGGCATCCGCGGCAACCTGCTCGCCGGCAAGAACATCGTGCTGCTGTTCGAAAAGACCTCTACCCGCACCCGCTGCGCGTTCGAAGTCGCCGCTTACGACGAGGGCGCGAACGTCACCTTTCTCGATTCCAAGTCCTCCCAGATGGGCAAGAAGGAAACGATGGTCGACACCGCCAAGGTCCTGGGCCGCTTCTACGACGGCATCGAGTACCGCGGCTACGACCAGAAGGTCGTCGAGGGTCTTGCCGCCAACGCGGGCGTTCCCGTGTGGAACGGCCTGACCGACGTCGACCACCCGACGCAGGCGCTTGCCGACATCCTCACGCTGATGGAGAACACCAAAAAGCCTCTGAGCAAGTGCAAGCTCGTCTTCTGCGGCGACACGCGCAACAACGTCGCCTACTGCCTGATGTACATCTGCGCTAAGCTCGGCATCCACTATGTCGGCTGGGGTCCGAAGGAGCTCGCGCCCGCCGCTGACGTCGTCGAATACTGCCGCGAGGTCGGCAAGGAGACCGGTGCCGTCGTCGAGTACGGTGAGGACAGAGAACTCATCAAGGGCGCCGACGCGCTCTACACCGACATCTGGGCTTCCATGGGCGAAGAGGACAAGATCCCCGAGCGCGTCAAGCTGCTCACGCCTTACAAGGTCACGGGCGAGGTCATGAAAGCCACCGAGAATCCCGACTGCATTTTCCTGCACTGCCTGCCCTCCTTCCACGACTTCGACACCACCATGGCCGCTTCGCAGAAGGAGCTCGGCTACGATATCCGCGAGGTCACGGACGAGGTCTTCCTCTCCCCGAACTCCAAGGTCTTCGACGAGGCCGAAAACCGTATGCACACCATCAAGGCCGTCATGGTCTCGACGATCGGCAACGTCTGATTGGTTCAGGCCGCTTTCAAAAAAGCATAAAAGAACGGGAGCACTTCGTGCTCCCGTTCTTTTTTCCGCTTTGTTTACTGTTCCAGCGCCTTCCAGTCGCGCGTTTCGCGCAGCGCCGTCCACTGTTCGTCGGCAGCGGCCCACTTGGCATTGCGCTCGTAGTCATGGCTGTTAGTCGCCTCCTGCATCGCAAGATAGAACCAGTCGCCCGGGTTCGCGTCGGGCCAGATCTGCATCACGCCGCGCGAGAGCAGATGGCTTTCCTCGGACGGGACACGGTCGAGCACGCGGTTGATCATCGTGGCGGTCTCGGCACGGGTGATGTTGCGCTGGGGGCCGAACGTGCCGTCGGGATAGCCCGTGATCCAGCCGTTGCCCGCGGCGAGCCTGATGTACGCCTCCGCCCAGTGGCCCGCGATGTCAGAGAAGCGGCTCTCGCTCTTGTCGAGCTTGGCGAACAGTGAGATGATCTTTGCCATCTCCGCGCGCGTGATGGGCGCGTCGGGGCGGAACGTGCCGTCGGGATAGCCGTCCACGATGCCGGCCTTCGTCATGGTGGAAACCGCGGTGTTATACCACGCGTCAGACGCCACGTCGGTATATCCGTTGGTCTTGGTCAGGTTCGCGCTGCGGCTCTCCTCCGTCAGCAGGCGGAAGAAGATGGTCGTCGCCTCGGCGCGGGTGATCTGGCCGTTCGGCCGCACCGTGCCGTCCGGATAACCGATGATGTAGGCGAAGTGGTCGTCCGTGTTCAGGCCGAGCGCATCCTCATCGGGGATCTCGACGGTGGGCATGGAGGGAGTGGGACGGTAGCTTCTGCGGAATGTCCAGACACCGTACAGCGTCCTATCCTCAGTCAGTTCCAGCTCACCGGTCACGAAGTTGCCAGCTGCATCTTTCCAGCCGGTAAAGGAATACGTGCCTCTCACACCGTCCTTTGTACCGGAAACACTTTGAGGTACATCTTCAACGCTATACTTGCTGTCTTTGAGCAATGTTGTTCCGGTGGGTGCTTTGTAGCCCTCGGGAATATCGCCAGTCACGACATAGGTGACTTTGCAGAGTAACCCATGTGCGGCTTTGAGTGCAAGAGGGCCTCTGTCCTCATCTTCATTGGGCATAAATTTTTCTACATGGATTGCCCCCTTATCAGGGTGTGCATTCCAGCGGCCGCCGCTGACGGCTGCCGCCTGAGTGGCAGGTTCTTCCGCCTGTTCCGCTGCTTCCGAATCATCATACCATCCATCAATGGAATGCCTGCAATCATCCAGTTCCCAATCAGAGCCAACGGGTGCAAACTTAATCGTACCACCAGCCTCAACGTAAATATCATCGCCAGCAAGTGCTGCGTGGTTATTGTAAATCTCCGTAGTTGCAGGAAGCACAGCCTGGGCTCCACCTCTTACCACAATGCCGCCACCCATTCGGGCAAGGCCTTTCTCCGTTGTACAATTTTCTTGTGCTGCATTGTTGCGTGTGACAAAAATCTTTGCGCCATCTTCAGCCGTCAAATTCGAATTGGCATCTAAGAATATTCCTGTTACTTGATTATCTGTAATTTGAATTTTAGTATCTTTATCAATCGTTGCTCTGGCAGCTTGCTTAAGCAATCTCATACCAGCATTCCAATAGGATTTCCCTTTTGTGCCGGTAATCAAAACATTTGCTTTTTGGAATTCTGCCTCGCCAGTAAAAATAATGCCAGTCAGACCATTATTTTCAGCAATCACTTTGGAGTCAATTACTGTAAGATTTCCCACAGATAAACCATGACTGCCATTGCCATTGAATCTAACGGTAGAGTCGTTTCTGATTTCAAAATTCGAACCGTTGGAACCGTTACCTGTGCTGTTGATCACATCCACTTTAGAATGGTCTATTTTCGCACCAAATGTTCCTGTAAAGCCCGAGCGGTTATGGTCGGAAATAAAGGTAGAATTCGTTATATTTACATTGTAGCCACCATCTCTGCCGTCCCACTCCAATGCGTCCTGAGCATAATTTTTAATGGTAAGATTCGACGTATTCTTCAGATTCAATTTGTTATTGGAGCAAAAATAAATAGCATGCGCATTACTTCCAGCATCCGTACCATCCATCGTCATGGTTGCATTGTCCAATGTCAGGGACGCATCTTTGCTGGCACAAATTGCCATCCAACTCCATTCGGCATACGGCGTAGAACCGATGCCTGTCATTACGATATTGCAGTTCTGAAACATCAGCGCCTTTCCCCAAAGGGCAATGCCCTTATCGTTGAACACAATCTTGTGCTTATCACTGCCGCCATCGATTGTCAGGTTCTTACTCAGATTCATTCCTGCGGTGGTACAATCAGTCTGCAAGAAAATGGTATCGCCATCCTGTGCTGCTCCAATTGCATCATCCAGCGTTTCATATAGTGTTTCATCAATTTTCGCCACCTGAGCAGACGTCTCCTCAGTGCCAGCGCCCTCCAGTGCCCCCCTGCACCACGACCTCACTTGTCAAGGCATTATCATGAGCATCCTTGCTCATGACCTTTGCACTGTGCAAAGCCGCGTTCTCGTCCAACTCTTCCCCGTCTGCCGCCATTGCGCTGAGCGGCAGGAGCGATACTGTCAGCACCATGGTCAGAACCCATGCGAGGAAACGCTTGCCGAACTTCTTCTCTCTCATAAAAAATCCTCCCTCTTGTCCCTGTGGACCCGAGGAAGGAGAGTTCTCCGTCTTAGGCAGCCCGGCTGTCGTGCGGCTTGCGCCGTTTAGACCCATAGCTTTGCGGCACCGGCTTTCGCCGGCTGTGCCTTTGTCTGTACGCTTTGCCCCACTTTCGCGAGCCGCACAGATCATTCGATTGATCAATTTATGATAACACTCAAAAAATAATCTTCAAGCGGAATCCCGTCGAATTTTGTCGGCAGTAAAACTTTTAATGTCTGTTGAGTTTTGTCACGTTTCAGAAATACCTTGCAGTTTAATGGGTTTTATGACAGAACAGGAGGGGCGGATCGCTCCGCCCCCTGTCCTCTCTCAATCTCGTCTCTCTCGTTCACTTGCAGTACTGGCGCAGATCATAGCACAGGCGCTCGGCCTCCTGCTCGCCGCGGGCGACGATCGCCACGGCGTCGTTGCCGGAGATGCAGCCGAGCATATCGGGCAGCTTCATCGCGTCGATAGCCGCGCCCGCCGCATCGGCGAGCCCCGGCAGCGTCTTGAGCAGCACGACGATCCCCGCGTAGTCCACGCCCACGCTGCACTCGTTCAAAATGAGCTTCAGGCGCTTCGTGTTGTCGATGTGGTCGGCCTTGCCGGATACGGCGTAGCGGCTGCGGCCGCCGCCGATCGGCTCCTTATAAAGGTACAGCTCCTTGATATCGCGCGAGACGGTCGTCTGCTTGCTCTCGATGCCGCACTCGGCGAGACGCGCGATGAGCTCCTCCTGCGTCTCGATATTGTACTTTTCGATCAGCTCCAGGATCTTCTCTTGTCGCTTGCTCTTCATGGCTCTCTCCCATTTTCCTCCGCCCGGCCAGCTGTCGGCGCGGATGAGCTCTTCTCTCTTCTCTCGTTCTGCGGTGGAATTTTTTACAGGTCGTCGCGGTTGACGGGGCAGGACATGCAGCGCGGGCCGCCGCGGCCGCGCGACAGCTCGGCAGACGGCACGGTCAGCACGTCGAGGCCGTGCTTTGCGAGCAAGTCGTTCGTCACATAGTTGCGCTCGTAGGTGATGACGCGGCCCGGCGCGATACACAGCGTGTTCGAGCCGTCGTTCCACTGCTCGCGCTGCGCGGCCATCAGGTCGCCGCCGCCGCAGCGGATCAGGTCGACCGCGGGCAGCTTGAGCTCGAGGGCCAGAATGTCCTTGAGCTCTTCCTTGATCGCGCCGAAGCGGAGCTCGCCGTGCTCGTCGAGTGTCATCTCATAAACGCTCAGCGGGCCCTCGATCTCGGGATGGATGGTGAACTTGTCGTAGTCGACCATCGTGAAAACCGTGTCGAGGTGCATGAACGCGCGCGTCTCGGGAATGTCGAAGGCGAGCACCTTCTTAAAGTCGGAGTTTTGCAGAAGGTTGCGCGCAAACGTCTCCGCACCGGAGACCGTCGTGCGCTCGGACAGGCCGATGGCCACGATGTCCTTCGACAGCACGAGCACGTCGCCGCCCTCGATCGAATAGCTGTCGGACAGGTCGTACCACATCTTGTTGTCCTGCGTGGCAAAGTCGCGGTTGTAGAGGAACATGTACTTTAAGAGCAGACTCTCGCGTTTGCGCGCAGGGGTATGCATGCGGTGGATGTTGATGCCCTCGCCCACGCAGGCGCCGGGGTCGCGGGTGAAGTACAGGTTCGGCATCGGGTCGGAGACGAACGGATAGTCGTCGTCGACTAAGTCCATCAGCGACGTCGGCTGCTTGGTGGCGACCTCGCAGCGCTTGATGCCCGCGATCATCTTCGTCACCATCTGCTTGGGCGGCATGTCGAGAAGTAAGCTCGTCATGCTCGCGCGCAGGCCCTTGGCGTGGATCTTACTGATGTTCAAAAAGTCGTTGACGAGCTGGATCTGGCGCGCGGGGTCGGCGATGGCCTTGGCGACCTCGTCGACATAGTAGATGACCTCGACGCCGTTTTCGCGCAGGACCTCGGCAAAGCGGTCGTGCTCCTCCTGGGCGACCTTTAAGTACGGGATGTCGTCAAACAGCAGGCGCTCGAGCGTCGCGGGCGTCAGCGATTCCAGCTCCTCGCCGGGGCGGTGCAGCAGCACCTTGTTGAGCTTTCCGATCTCGGAAAAGTTATGGATGCCTGAATACATAAGTCGTGCTCCCTTTCCCGGGATGCCGGCGGCTCTCTCATCGACCGCCCGTACACCCCGACCTGTTTTCCCTGTCCGTGCCGCCGGAGCTCCCCGACAGTCCGCGGATCGTTTTACCGTTATTACGCAGTAAAGTATATACTTTCAAAAGGCGCTTGTGATGTATCAGTGCTTTTGCCATTTCGTGTGCCAGTCATTCCTCCAGCTCTTCTTCCAGCGCTTTGCGCAATACCTCCATGCCGCGCTCCAGCCGCTCGCGCGGCTCGTAGGAGTAGTTGATGCGGATATGGTCGCGCCCGCCGTTCTTGCAGGGGTAAAAAACGTGTCCGGGGATCAGCGTGACGCCCATGTTGTAGGCCCGCCTGATAAAGCGCTTGCTGTCCACCCCGTCCGGCAGCCTGCACCAGACATATACGCCGCCTCTCGGCTTTGTATAACTCACGCCGAGCGGCGCAAGCTCGTCGAGCTTTTGGCATACCAAATCTCGATTCGTGCGGTAGACGTCGCGAAATTTTAAAAGCGACGTGTAGTAAATGCCGTCGTCAAGGTACATGCCGAGGAGCTTTTGCGTCATCCAGTCCGAGGCCATCAGCCGCACGGAGACGAGGTAGCTCAGCGCGCGGATCAAATCGCGGTTACCCGTGACGAAGGCAAGGCTCAGTCCCGGGATGAACGTGAGTGAAAACGAATAGATGTAAATAACATTTCCCGTCGTGTCGAATGCCTTGATCGGCGGGAGCTTATCGCCGTCGTAGACGAGTTCGCTCGCCGCGTCCTCCTCCACGATCGGCACGCGGTAGCGGTTCGAGAGCTCAACGATCTTCTTGCGCCGCTCGAGCGACAAAATGTTTCCCGTCGGGTCGTGGAAGCTCGAATTGATGAAGATCAGGCGCGGGCGCGTCTGCGTGAGTAAGCTTTCGAGCACCTCGCAGTTCATGCCGTTCTCGTCGACGGGAACGGTCAGTATCTTCGCGCCCGCAAGCTCCATCACGCGGTACATGTCCGGGTGGACGGGCTCTTCCATCACCACGCTGTCGCCGGGCTTGACGAGCAGCGTCACGATAAAGTCGAGTGCCTGATTCGTCTCCGATAGGATCTGGATTTCGCCCGAGGACGCCTTCACGCCCTTCGTGCCGAGAAAGGCCACGAGCTTCTGCCGCAGGAATTTATCGCCCTTATAGGGGCTGAAAAAATACTGGCACGGGCCGCTGCCCGTGAGCAGTGTCGCAATATCGCCCGCGACGCGCTCGGACGTGTACGCCTCGCGCGAGGCGACGCCGCTGCCGAGGGAATAGTGGCTCTCATCCGTAAAGCGCTGAAACAGGTCGTCAAATGTTTTTTCCATGTCGAGGTACTTTTCCGCCACCTCGCTGACCCAGTTGACGCGGCCGGGCTGCGCGCCCTCGCCGCCCCTTTCGTCCTGCGCGTCATTTTCGTCGTTTGCCGCGGCCACGATGTAGCCCACGCCCTGGCGCGACTCGATCCACGCGTCGCTCTTGAGCTCGCTGTAGGCCTTGACCACGGTGTTGCGGTGCACATCCAAGATCTGCGCGAGCGCGCGCTCGCTCGGCAGCGCGCTCCCGCGGGGCAGCGCGCCGCTGATAATCTGCGACTTGATCTGGTCGGCGATCTGCAGATAGACCGGCACCTTCGAAAACTTGTCGATGCTGACTTTCATGTACTTCTCTTCTCCCTCTCGCCGGCAGGCCGCGCTCTCACCCGCAGCCGTCGGAATTTGCGTTGGTCTCGCAGAGGTCTCTCTGTTCGCATTTTACCACATAACCGTGTGCGTTGTACAGTCATTTTTGTGCATATGACATAAAATTCAAAAAGAAAGAGCCAAGGCATCCCGATGAGATGCCTCGACTCTTTCAGGTCAGCAACCTGAGTAAGGGAAAAGAAGCTTTTCCTTTTTAGAACAGCAGATGCGCGATGGGGCAGACGATCAGCAGGCTGATGATGGTGCGCTCCAGGAAGATGACGAACAGCTCCCAGATGTTGAGAGGAAGCTTGGAGCCAAGGATCAGACCGCCGACCTCGGAGAGGTAGAGGACCTGCGTGACAGAGACGACAGCGACGATGAATCTGGCCATCTCGCTGGTGCACTCCGCGATCAGGATGGCGGGGGTGAGCATATCGGTGAAGCCGACGATCATCGTGGAGGCAACAGCGTCCGCTTCGGGCACCTGAAGAAGCTGGAGCAGGGGACGGAACGGGATGCCGAGCCACTCAAAGATGGGGGTGTAGTTGGCAAGGATGAGGGCGACGGTGCCGATGGCCATGACGGAGGGCAGAACGCCGAACCACATGCTGCAGGCGTTCTTGGCGCCGCTCTTGAAGAATTCACCGATGCCCTTGTGCTCGGCAACGCGCTTCATGGCGAGGTCCATGCCGTACTCGACGTTGCTCTTGTAGCCCTCGGGAAGAGTGTCGGGAGCGGCCTTGCCTTCGACTAAGTACGTGTTGGGCTTGTTGCGCAGGGGGTAGAGGTACGGGCACACGATCGCGCAGACGATACCGACGAAGCAGACGATCAGGTAGTAGATGCCGAACTTGTCGAGCATACCGACCGTTTCGAGAACGACGAGGGTGAACGTGATGGAAACGGCGGAGAACAGCGTTGCGATGATGCTTGCTTCCTTGGCGGAATAGTAGCCACCCTCATACTGGTTGCAGGTCAGCATAACGCCGAGCGTACCGTCGCCGATCCAGGAGGTGATGCAGTCGACCGCAGCACGGCCGGGAACCTTGAAGAGGGGACGCATGACCTTGGTGAGCAGCGCGCCGACGAATTCGAGCAGGCCGAAGTCGAGCAGCAGCGGCAGCAGCAGCGCCGCGATGACGAAGATGATAACGAGCGTGGTGAGCAGGTCATAAAGGACAAATCCGCCCTGACCGCCGCCGGTGATCATACCGATGAGACCCACGCCGTCCTCGCCGACACCGAGATAGGTGAGCCACACGAAGATGACCGCGAGCACACGGAGCACGACCCAAATGGGCTTGCAGGCGAAGCATTCCTTCATAATGTCGCTATTCATAATGAATTTGGGTTTTGCCAGCGCAATGAGGGACATCACTGCCGAAACGGTGAGGATCAGCACGCACAGCAGCGGCAGGAAGCCGCCGATGTAGCCCGAGATGATGTCGGCCAGGATCTTGACCACAACGGTCCAATCGCCGTCAGCATTCTTCACCGGGATCATAAACAGGATGATACCAGTGATCGACGGGATGATGAACAGAGCTTTCAGTTTCGCGTTACTTTTGGTTTCCATTCTCTCTCCTCCTTCATATTGGCAAGTCGGGCCGGAAGGCGGTCTCTCTCATAGCCGCTTCCCCGGCAGACAGCTCTTGCCTTTACTTTATACGAATTCAGCAGTAAAGCAAGTGCCAGCAAGGTTCTCAATTTGTATACCAGCAATAAATTTCTCCATTTTGCCATTCACTTTTTTGTCGAACCTGTATGTATCTTTTTTGCTTTTTGGGAAAAAGCCCATTTCCCCTTGCCGTTTCAGGGATTTTGGAGAAGAAAAAGGGAGACGCGATACGCGTCCCCCTCCCGTTTGCTTTATTGCAAGTTTTCAACGTCCTTCTTGCCGACCGCCATGCGCTTCCATTGCTCAGGAAGGCCCGGCGCGATGAGCGGGAACAGATTTTCCGTGTCCGACGTCGGCTGGATGTTATAGGTGCCGTACTTGTTGACAAGATCGGCGCAGTCGTCCGGCTGGCCGAAGCGCGCCTTGAGCATCGGTGTCAGGTCATACGGCATGCCGGGGTCTTTTCGCGGCATAAAAATCACCTCCGGACTTAGTATGTCCGGAGGCGGCAGATTTTTTCGATTTGTCTCGCTCACGCGCGCAGCGTTTTGGGGTACACGCCCGCGTCGTGTAATTTCTGAAGCTCGCGCTGCACCATTTCCTTATCCTCGTGATACGTCATGCCGAACCAGCGCGCGCTCGAGCGCAGAACGGAGACACTGAGCTCGCCGCGGTCGATGAGCTCGCCGATCAGGCTCGGCAGCAGGCACTCCTTTTTGAGCTCGCCGTCCGGCAGCACGCGGAGGAAGTCTTTGAAGTAAGCGTCCAGCTTTTCAAACAACCACGGCGTAAAGCCCCAGAAGTTCATCGAAACCGGCGTCTCCGGCGCGTAGACCGGGCCGTCGCCGTTTTCCTGAATGTCGCGGATCTTGCCGTCGTCGCAGGGCTTTAGGTGGAACGTTTCGACCACGCGGTCGAGCATCCCCTGTTCGTTCACATGGCACACGCCGCGCGTGACCGTGCCGTGCTCGCTCACGGTGTTGCAGAGGTCGTATCCGACCATCGTGCCCTCGCCGCTTTCGGCGAGCTTTGAGAGCTCTGCGTAGATCGTCTTGAACGCGTCCACGCCGTAATAGTCGTCGGCGTTGATGACGACGAACGGCTCGTGCACGAATTCGCGCGCGCACAACAGCGCGTGCACCGTGCCGAACGGCTTGACGCGATCAGATGGCACCGTGTAAAAATCGGGCACGCTCGAAAAATCCTGATACGCATAGCAGACCTCGACATTGTCCCCGTCCGCCGTTTTGCGCGCGGCAAGGTGCTTGCCGACCATGTTCTCCATCAAGTCGCGCATGTCGGGCTTGATGATGAAGACCACCTTCGTAAAGCCCGCGCGCAGCGCGTCGAAAATGGAGTATTCCATCAAAATTTCACCGTTCGGGCCGATGCCGTCCACCTGCTTATTGCCGCCGTAGCGCGAGCCCATGCCCGCCGCCATAATGACCAGCGCTGCTTTCATAAAAACAAAACTCCTCTCAAAGTTCTCGATCTCGTTGTTCCGAGCTGCGCACCGCGCGCTCGTCTCCGCCCATCATAGCGTATCCGAACCGGCATTGCAACCGTCTTTTTCGTCTCTTGTCTTTTGCCGCAGGCGTGTTATACTGGTGTAACTATTTCTTAACACCGAGGTCACACCATGGAAGGATTTCTGCACGCGGTCTCTTCCGTCACCATCATCCTGCTGCTGACGGCGACGGGCTATTTCTGCGCGGCCAGGGGCTGGATGGGCCCGCAGGCCAAGGCCTTTATCGGCAAGTTCACGCTCTCTGTCGCCATCCCCTGCATGTCGGTCTACGGGCTGACGAATAACCTGACCCGTGATCTTCTGGTTCAGTCGGGCAGCTTTCTGCTCGTGCCGCTGCTCGGCACCGTGGTCATCACGATCCTGTCACTGCTCGTCGGCAGGCTCTTGAAGCTGCCGCGCAAAAAGCTCGGCGTTTTTATGATGATGTGCTCGGTGTCGAACGCCATCTTCGTCGGCCTTGCGATGTGCACCGAGCTCTTTGGCGACACCTGCACGCCCTATGTCATGCTCTACTACCTTGTCAACACCAGCTTTGTTCAGCTCTTGTTTCTCTCGCTTGTGCGCTGGTCGGGCGAGAGCCGCGGCTTTGACCTCAAGATGCTCCAGAAATTCCTGACCACGCCCGCCGTCATCGCCGTTTTCGTCGGCCTCGCGCTCGTGTGGTTTGAAGTGAGGCTCCCCTCGCTCGTGATGAGCTACTGCCGCTATATGAACAACCTCGTCACGCCGCTGGCGCTGCTGCTCACGGGCTATATCATCCACGACATCGGGCTCAAAAATGTCCGGCTCGACCGCGACTTAGGCATCGCGATGATCTTCCGCTTCCTGCTCGCGCCCGCCCTCTCGGTCGTGCTGTGCAGGGCGTTCGGCGTGACGGGCCTTGCTCACGACGTGCTCATCGTCGAAACGGCGATGCCGGTCGTGACGCAGACGGTCGTGGCCGCCGCGGAATACGGCGCGGACGAGGAATTCGCCGCGCAGGGCGCGGCGCTCTCCACGATCGCGTGCTTCGTCGTGATTCCCGTGCTGATGCTGATTTTGTAATCAAAAAAGTGGCAAAGCCACTTTTTTGAGAAGGTTTCGCTGCGTTCTGTGCCTCGGTTGTCCGCTAAAAGCGGACAACCGACCTTACACCGTTGCGGCACGATTCCCGCGCCCTTGCAGGTGCGCCAATCGTGCCGCTTCCTCGAAACCGACTTGCTGTTTCCGCCGCTGGCGGCACTTCGCCGGTTTCCACTTCGCGCAAAGAGTTTTCTGCCAGAAGGTGAATTGCCCCGCAGCGGGCAAGAGAAGCCCCTCTGGAGGGCGCACATGTCGCGGCGGAAAACCGATTTGAATTTGTTTCGTGCCGTGCGCGGCACCTGGGCAGCCGTTGACAGCTTTGCTGCCTTACGGATGCTGCGTACCCCTTGCGGGTAAAAACTCTGCGAGGCTCTCTGCCCTGAAAAGAATTCCGCGCCGCGGGCGCGGGATTCTTTTTGTTTTCAATTTCCGATCAGTGCGGACAGGCCGCCGGTTCTCAGCTCGTCTTTGTAGTAGTCGAGCTCATCGCCGATGAGCTCGTCGAGCACGCGCATGCCCAGCACCTCGACAGGGGCCTTGTCGTCCGTCAGGATGCAGCTTCCGCCCTCATAGGGCGTGAGCTTCGAGTAGACCGTGCGCATCATATCGGCATAGTCGCTGTCCTTGAGCTTTGCGATGCTGCGCAGGAACGTCTCCTCCCAGTCATCCGCGTTCGTGCAGAAGACCTCGGTATTCGTGTTGCCCCTCACCGGCGCGGTGACGGTGTGCTGGAAGACACTCGCCATCGTGTCGCAGAGGTATTCGTTGATCGAGCCGTTCTCCGCGGACGTCATGTTGAGGTTCACGACCATCACGCCGTTCGGCTTCAAATGTGCCTGCACTTCATTGAAAAACTCGACGCTTGAGAGCTGGAACGGGATGGTGATATCCTGATAGGCGTCCACCATGATGACGTCAAACTTCTCCTTCGACGCGGCAAGGTACGCGCGCCCGTCCTCGACCGCGACAGTCACGCTGCCGGGAAGTCCGAAGTAGTCCGTCGCGATGCCGGCAATTTTTTTGTCGATCTCCGCGCCCTGCACACTCGCGCCGGGAAAATAGCGCGTGCAGTAGCTCGCGTACGTGCCAGAGCCCATGCCGAGGATCATCACGCTGCGGTTTTCGTTGTCCGTGCCGTCCATGCCCGCCATGCAGGGCGCGGCGAGCGCATAGTCATAGTACATGCCCGTCAGCGCGTCGCCCTTGACCTGCACGCTCTGCACACCGAAGAGCACGTTCGTCGAGAGCGTCGTGCGCTTCGCGTCGTCCTGCACCTGCAAATAGTTGTAGATGGACTCGTCCTCAAGCGTGATGTCGCTCTGCCAGAAGGCGAAGCTGTAAGACGGCAGGGCAAAGCACAGTCCAGCGATCAAAAGGACGGAGACGATCCCCGGCACGCTCTTTTTCTTCTCGAACACGAAGTACGCGATGCCGATGGCCGCGAGCACACCGGAGAAGATCAAAAACGTTGCCGCCGTGCCGACGGCGGGGATCGTCACAAACGTCGGCACGAAGGTTCCGATGATGCTGCCGATGGTGTTGAGCGCGTTGAGCCTGCCCACGGTCTTGCCCGTGTCGTCGAGATTGTCGACCGTGAAGCGCGTGAGCGACGGCGTGACGGTGCCGAGCAGCACGCACGGGAACGCGAAGATCACAAGGCACGCCGCGAGCGCCGCCCAGACGAGGAAGTTTTTCGTCACAAAAAGCGCCAGCAGCAGCGAGATGCCCGCGATCAGGTACCGTCCCACAAACGGGATGAGCGCGATCCAGATGGCCGCGATGATGAGGCGGCGGTAGAGCTTATCGGGCGTCGCGCTCTTGTCGGCGAGCTTGCCGCCCCAGACGTTGCCGATGGCCATCGCGATCATAATGACGCCGATGATAACGGTCCACACGATCTGCGACGAGCTGAAGTACGGGGCCATGAGCCTGCTCGCACCGAGCTCGACCGCCATGACGGACATACCGGCAAAAAATTCGGTCAGGTATAAAAAGTATTTGCTGCGGATGAGTTTATTTTCCATGCAGGACCTCCCTGTCGTTTCGTTTGTGCCGTCTTCGGTGTAGACAGAGAAATTATAACATGCCTGAACCGCTTTGCACAACGTTTTTGCCGCGTATTCATTCCCGATGCGCATATTCCCTCTCTGCACGCATATAGATGGAGCAACATGAGTCAGGAGTGTGCTGCATGAAGGGTAACATGGAAGAGCGCGCCTGCGCGCTGGCCGCCTACATCATCGAAAACCGCGCCACCGTGCGCGCCGCGGCAAAAAAGTTCGGCGTGAGCAAGTCCACCGTACACAAGGACCTGCAGGACCGCCTGCCGCAGTTCAACCGCAGCCTATACTTGCAGGTCAAGGAGGTGCTGGAGGTCAATAAGGCCCAGCGTCACATCCGCGGCGGCATGGCCACGCGAAAAAAATACAAGGGATTTTGAAACTTTTTTCGACTTTTTGCGTCTAACATAAGAGTGCGCCTCCCGCGCGGCAAAATTACTCTTGCACAATTCCGCCGCGCAGGGTAGAATGCATTATTGTAAACCGAAAGAAAAATGATCGGAGCAACAAGATGAGAAAACAGGACTATTACGAGCCAAGCATCGGCCGCGAAAGCGAGCCGCGCCGCAGGCCGAAGAAAAAGAAGAAGCGCGCAAATCGCGGCGAGCGCGTCGTCGTCACGCTTCTGTCGCTTCTTTTCCTGACCGTGGCCATTGTGGCGACGGTCAAGTACGTCGTACGCGCGCCTGAGCCCGTCACGGACAACGAGGACCAGCAGACGCAGCAGGACGGCACGGCGGAGGACAGCGACGCCATTCAAACCATTTCTAACGGCAAAGAGCGCAAAAAATACTGCTATACGATCCTCGCCTACGGTGTGGACAACGACGCCGGCGGCAGCGACACGAACATGCTCGTGCGCTTTGACGCGGAGAACAAGAAGATCGACGTCGTCAGCCTGCCGCGCGACACGCTGATGAGCAACGGCCATAAGCTCAATTCCTCCTACAATAACGGCGGCACGGAAAAGCTGCGCAGCAACATCGAGGATATGCTCGGCGTCCCCGTGGACTTTTACGTCTCCGTCGACCTGAAGGGGTTCATCGCGCTCATCGACCAGATCGGCGGCGTCGACTTCGACGTGCCTGAGGATATGGACTACGACGACCCCTACCAAGACCTGCACATTCACTTCAAGGCCGGTCTCCAGCACCTGGACGGCCAGCAGTCTATGGAGGTCGTGCGCTTCCGCCACAACTCCGACAAGGATAAGCCCGCCTACGGCGGGCGGCAGGATATCGGCCGCATCGGCACGCAGCAGGCGTTTTTGAAGACCGTGGCGCAGAAGCTGATGAAGCTCGAAAATGTCCCCGCGATGGCGGAAACGTTCTTAAAATATGTCAAGACCGACCTGACGCTCGGCAACCTCGTGTGGCTCGCCAACCAGGCGCTCTCCATGGGCGGGACGGACGCCATCAGCTTTGCCACGCTCCCCGGCGACGGCGCGGGCTGGTACAATGGCAAGTCCTTCTACACGCTCTATCCCGAGCAGGTGCTCGAGATGACGAATTCGATGCTCAACCCCTATGTCGCCGACATCACCGCAGACGAACAGAACATTTTAGTCCCGTGATCCCCGTGAAATTTTGAGAATGTGAGAAAGAGAGAGCAAACGCCATGAAGTTCCGCTTTGCGCTGCTTGTCGCGGCGCTCGCGCTTGCGCTGAGCATCAGCGCCTTTGCTTACAGCGCGGAGCCCGCGCAGGATGCCGCCGCTCCCGCACAGGAGGAGACGACGAGCGAAGACAGCGCCCCGTTTGTGCTGCTTCGCGTCTACGAGGGCCAGTTTGCCGACGTGAAAGACGGCGACTGGTTCGCCTCTCCGGTCGTCTCGGCCTATGAATACGGCGTACTCAACGGCCGCGGCGAGAGTTCCTTTGCGCCGAACGGCAATGTGACGATCGCCGAGCTTTTGACCATCGCCGCGCGGCTGCGCGCCATCTACACGACCGGCAGCGACGCGGTCATCCCCGCCGCGAAGGAAAACGAGGCGTGGTATGCGCCGTATGTCTCGTATTTGAAGAGCCAGAATTTGCTCGACAACAGCTTTGAGGGCTTCTACCTCCTGCCCGCGTCGCGCGCGCAGATGGCGGGCATTTTCGCCTTCGCCGTGCCGGAGGAATGGTACACCGAGCCCAACGCCTCGCTCGTCACCTCGGCCTACGCGAGCCGCGACTACATCGCCGACGTGACGGACAAAACGCCCTACCGCAGCGAAATTCTGCTGATGTACCGCCGCGGGCTGCTCTCCGGCATGGACGCAAAGGGCAGCTTTTATCCCGACCGCAGCGTCAGCCGCGCGGAAATTGCGGCGCTTCTGACGCGCGTTGTCAAACCTGAAACGCGCCTGACGCTCACGTGGACGGTCGCGCCGTATCACTCCGTGAAAAACGCGACGCTCGCGAGCCTTGTCAAAGCGCCCGCGGCCACGTCGCTCCCGACGTCTGCCAAGGACACCGCCGCCATCGACGGTTTGGTTCGCAATATGCTCGCGCGCGGCGAGCACACGATCACGCTGAACTACTCCAAGGCCCTCACCACCGCCACCGCCAGCGCGCTGACGCAGGCGTTCACCTCCTGCGTCAAAACATACTGCGAGCAGATGTACAACGCCGTCTCCTGCCGCTCGTATTCGACGGGCAAGGTCGTACTCACGTTTTCGTCCACCGCCTGTACGGACAAAACGCTCGAATCGTACCGCGCCAAGGCGCTCGCCGCCGCGATCAAGGTCCACGACTCCCTTTGGGAGAGCGGCACGCTGAGCTACGACATGAGCCAGTATGAGATCGCGCGCACGTATTTTCAATGGCTGTGCGACCACTGCCGCTACGATAACGCCGCCGCAGACGATTCCGCGAGCCATCTTGCCTACGGCGCGCTTGTCAGCGGCCTTGCCGTGTGCGACGGCTACACGGGCGCTTACAACCTGCTCTTGAAGCTCGAGGGCATCGAGTGCACCTCGCTTTTTAACGACAGCCACATCTGGACGCTCGCGACGCTGGACGGCACGCAGTACCACATCGACGTCACCTGGGGCGACCAGTACGGGCGCACGGACCTGCGCTACTTCGGCATGAGCGAGGAGCAGTCCTACCAGTGCCACCCGTGGGGCACAGCGGGCAAAAAGAAATAAGGATCGACATATAGGGATCCCTGAGACGGTATGTCTCAGGGATCCCTTTTTTATCACCATTCGAGCTTTGTGCGCACGTGCGTCAATGGCAGGTGAAAGCTCTCCCGCAGGACGTTGCGATGTTCCGGAGGAAAGTGCTCCTCTGAAAATTCATACAGCGGCAGCACCGAGCCGTACTGCTGCGCGGTCTCATAATACCAGCAGCCGAATTCCAGCCGCTCGAGCTTTGTCTGCAGCGCCGCGATCTGCGCGCGGACGTTGTCGCGCTCTTTGGCAAGGATGTCGCGGCGGGCGCTGAGTGTCTCTCCTCCGGGCCGGATGAGCGGCAGGAACGAGCGAATCTCCTTGAGCGGAAGACCGCAGAATTTCAGGTACTCGATGATTGAAAGCTTTGCAATATCGTCGTCTGTGTACGTTCGCTGCCCGTTGCTGGCGCGCACACCGAGAGACAGCAGCCCCTCCTTTTCATAGTAGCGCAGGGTCGATGGGGCAATATTCATCATGCGTGCCACTTCTCCGATTGTATAAGGCATACGAAAATCTCCTTAAAAAACTGTTAAGATGACCGCGCGAAAACCTATTGACTTAAAGGCGACTTTAATAGTTACAGTTTACTTATCCAAATCGGTATTGTCAACAGGAATCAACGGGTAAATTTTCTTCCGTTTGTGCATGATGTTCCGGTACCGACAGTTTTTAAGAAGGAGAAAGAAGCTATGAGAAAAATGATGCAGCGATCCCTGAGCTGTCTGCTGACTCTCGCGATGGTCGTCACGATGCTGATGACCAGCACGCTCGCAGCAGAGAAAAGCGCAAAACTGGAATTTGACTATTCCGCCAACTACGACTCCTCCAAGGTCGTCAGTCTCGAAGTCTACAAGGGCTACCCCGCAGACAGCTATGCCAAGGAAGAAGAGATCTTCTCCCAGCTCGAAGCGATCACCCCGCAGGCTGACGGCAGCTACGTCGTCACCGCTCCCGGCACCTATGCCTACCATGTGCACGGCACCGGCTACTACAACATTCTCCAGCTCTTCAACGTGACCGAGGCCGACCTCACCGCCGGCGTGAAGAAGCTTTCCGTCATCGGCGGCAAGCTCGGCGGCAACGGCTTCGAGCCGACCATCAAGCCGGAGAAGGCCCCCGATTCTTACAAGATGGATGCCCGCGACAGCATGCTTATCTTCTGGCCTGAGGAGATCAACAAGCACTTCGCCCTCGAGCCGCAGAACTACACCACCCCCGCCTTCGACGGCAAGCACGCCGCCAACGAGTTCACCTCTCAGGAAGAGCTGATGGCCTTCCTCAAGAAGATGGACGCCGCTTCCGGCACCATGCATCTCTACTCTGCCGGTACGACCCCGAACTACAAGTATGACCTCCCCCTGGCACTCTTCACCACCTCCGAGATCCCCGCGAACGCCACGCTCGCCGAGGCCGCCAAGATCGTCAAGGGCAACGGCAAGCTGAACGTCTGGTATCAGGCGCAGATCCACCCCAATGAGCCCGCCGCCGGTGAAGGCGCGCTCGTGATGATTGACAACTTTGTCAACGATCCCGCCTACAAGGCCCTGCTCGACAAGATCAACATTGTCATCGTCCCCCGCATCAATCCCGACGGCTCCTATCTCTTCAGCCGCGCCACCTATGACGGCTTCGATATGAACCGCGACCATATGTCCCTCAAGGCAGCCGAGCTTGCCCAGCTGCACACCGCCTACCGTCTGTTCATGAGCGAGGTCGTTATCGACACGCATGAGTTCACCTTCTACGGCGCTTACAACGACGACTGGACGGGCGCCGGTGAATACATGGAGAATGCGGACGATCTTGAGACCACCCCCGCCACCAGCCTGAACAACAACCCCGCCGTGACGAAGATCGGTCTCGACATGGCCAAGCGCGCCTTCTCCGACGCTACGAACGCCGGCCTGCGCGTCAATCACTACGGCACCACCGTCAATAACCCCATCGGCCGCGCCTACTTCGGCCTGTTCAATGCGGTTTCCTTCCTCATTGAGACGCGCGGCATCGGCGCCGGCCGCCAGACCTTTGAGCGCCGCGTCTTCTCTCAGGAAGTTGCCGCCACCTCTTACATCACCTATGCCGCCGAGCACGCCGACGAGATCATAAAGGCGGTCGCCGCCGCCCGTGCCGATGTTGTCGCCAAGGGCAAGACCTATGAGGAAAGCGACGTTCTCGCCCTCTATCAGACCAAGTCCGGCAAGACTCTGACCGACTACACCGCCGCGACCGTGCAGTACAGCGTCGCCGACGGTAGTGAGAAGGTCAGCAAGGCGCATCCCCTTTCCCTGAACGACACTCTGACCCGCAGCCGCGTCCGCCCGACCGCCTATGTCATTCCCGCGGACACCGCCAACATTGAGAAGATCCTCTACATCATGGACAATCAGGGCGCTGAGTACTACAAGCTCAACGCCGGTACCACCGCAAGCCTCCAGCAGTACTACTATGTCGGCGACTACATGGTGAACGGCAAGGCCAAGGGCATTGAGGCCGGCCTGCGCGACACCGCCGACGTGACCTTCGCCAGCGGCGCTTATGTCTTCCCGATGGATCAGGTCGCCAGCAACGTCATCGCGATGCTTTGCGAGCCCGACGTCACCGACTCCAACGGCTACGACGGCACGCTCTATCAGTACAAGCAGATCGACTACGATAAGGACAGCAAGAACTTCCCCATGTACCGCTACACCGGCAATGACCCGCGCACCACGCTCGTGAGCAACGGCACCTCCGCCGAGCCCACCCAGCCCACGCAGCCTGAGAAGCCCTCCCAGCCCGCGAGCAGCGATACCTACACCGTCGTCTCCGGCGACAGTCTGTGGAAGATCGCCAGCAAGCAGCTCGGCAATGGCAACCGCTGGACTGAGATCTATGACCTGAATAAGGACACCGTCAAGTCCCCCTCGGTCATTTTCGTCGGTCAGATCCTCAAAATGCCTCTCACGGCAGTGAGCCAGTAAAAAATACGTCAGTGTTTTTTCTCCACAAATCCCCTTCGAACGGGAAAGCGCCTTCCGCGATGCGGAAGGCGCTTTCCTTTTTATTTTCAAATCTCGAATTGCTGACCGTCGCGCGTGATGCGCGCGATGATGCCCTTTTCGTCCGGGTGCGCGGCGATGTAGCGGTCGATGACCTCATACTTTTTCCACATGTGCATCGGGAAAACGTGCCGCACCGACACGTTCTTCAGCAGATACTCGATGCCGAGGCCCTCGCTGCCTTCACCAAGGCGCGGGTCAAGCGGCGTCATCGCCGCCGTGATCTTGGGCGCGATGTTGTTGTCCGTTGCCTCGTTGCGCACGGCGGAGGCGAGCTTTTCAATGGCCGCATGGTAGTGGACGGTCATGTTGTTGCAGTAAGCCTTGCCCTCGCTCTCCCAGTTCCACCAGTTGAGGTCGCCCCCGTGGTAGATCATCTTCCCCTCAGCGCGCAGAAGGTAGGCATTGCCGATGTCCGTCGACTTGATGGCGCGGATGCTCAAATCCTCGCCCGCGATGTCGGTGAGCAGGATGCTGTCGGGCCGCAGGACGGTCGTGCGGGCAAAGGCTTCGTCGGAAATGTTGAGCCACTGGCGCTTGCGCTCGGTGAGGCGCGTATCGCGCGAGACGAAAAAGCGCGTGTCGGGGTACTTTTCCAAAAGTGTGAACACCTTGGCGTCGAAGTGGTCCTCGTGGCTGTGGCTCGCGAAGACGAGCAGCGGCTTGTCTGGGTTCAGCTCCGGCAGCTCGCCCGTGTAGTCGGGCTCGTAGGTATAGTCAAAGAGCGTGTAGAACTTGTCCCATTCGACAAGATACGCGCTGTGGGCGATAAACGTGACGGTCATGCGGTTTCTCCTTTCGCTGTGGAGGATGGAAGTTTGCCTGTAGGATTATAGCAGACGCCGCGGCGCGGCGCAAGGGGAAAAGGCTTTGCAAAATCGCACGGATATGGTAAAATATTTGAATCTATCCCCCGACCTCACGAAAGGAGCCGCGCGATGCTGAAAAAAGCCTATGTCGAGATCACAAACCGCTGCAACCTCGCCTGCTCCTTCTGCCCCAAGACGCGGCGTGCGCTGCGCACGATGAGCGCGCAGGAATTCGACCTCGTCCTCTCGCGGCTTGAGGGGTATGTGCAGTACGTCTATCTGCACGTGATGGGCGAGCCGCTGCTGCACCCCGAGCTGCCGACGCTCTTCGCCCTCGCCAAGGCGCGGGACATGAAGATCTGCATCACGACGAACGGCACGCTGCTCCAAAAGCGTTCCGACGAGCTGCTTGCCGCCGAAAGCCTGCACAAGATCAGCGTCTCGCTCCACAGTTTTGAGGGCAACGACGGCGCGGACGAGCAGGAGCTTTCTTACCTGACACAGGTCTGGAACTTTGCTGAAAAGGCCGCGAAAAAACGCGTCATCGTCGCGCTGCGCCTCTGGAACGACGGCGGCGCGGACGCGCGCAACGGCGAAATTCTCGACTTTCTGCGCTCCCGCACAGGCGATAACTGGCCCGAGATGCGAAACGGCAGCTTTCTTCTGCGCGACCACCTGTATTTGGAGCGCGCGGGCAAGTTCGACTGGCCCGACCTGAGCGCCAACGAATCCGGTGCGCAGTTCTGCTACGGTCTGCGCGACCAGCTCGGTGTCCTTGTCGACGGCACCGTCGTCCCCTGCTGCCTCGATCACGAGGGCGATGTGGCGCTGGGGAACCTCTTCACCCAGCCGCTTACCGAAATTCTGACCTCCCCGCGCGCGTGCACTCTGCGCGAGGGTTTCTCCCGGCGGAAGCCCGCCGAAGAGCTCTGCCGCCGCTGCGGCTTCGCCGCGCGCTTCAACAAATGATATGATGACAGAACATTGGGAAAACTTAAATGCCCTGACCGCGCCGCTGCTCACGTGGTATGACTTAAACGGCCGCACGCTGCCATGGCGCAGCGTCGTCACGCCGTACCGCACGTGGGTCTCGGAGATCATGCTCCAGCAGACGCGCGTGAGCGCGGTCATCCCGTACTTCGAGCGCTTCATGGCAGAGCTGCCCGACGCCGCGGCGTTAGCCACCGTGCCGGAGGAACGGCTCTTGAAGCTCTGGGAGGGGCTCGGCTACTACTCGCGGGCGCGGAATCTGCAAAAGGCGGCAAAGGTCATCGTCTCGGACTTTGGCGGCGAGTTGCCGCGCACTTGTGCAAGTCTCAAAACGCTCCCCGGCATCGGCGACTACACCGCCGCCGCCATCGCCTCGATCAACTTCGGCGAGCCGGTCGCCGCGGTGGACGGGAATCTGCTGCGCGTCGCCGCGCGCGTCAGCGGCTGCGCCGACGACATCATGGACGCGAGGGTGCGAAAGCAATTCACCGCGCATCTCAACGACGCCATCGACTTAGCTCGCCCCGGCGCGTACAATCAGGCGATGATGGACCTCGGCGCGACGGTATGCCTGCCGAACGGCGCGCCGAAGTGCGAGATCTGCCCCGCGCGAATGATGTGCGAGGCGTACAAAAACGGTCTCACGGAAATTTTACCCGTGCGCGCAAAGAAAAAGGCGCGCAAGATCGAAGAGCGCACCGTGCTGCTGCTCTTCCGGGACGGCAAAATCGCGCTGCGCAAGCGTCCGGATACGGGACTTCTCGCCTCTCTGTGGGAATTTCCGAGCGTTCCGGGCAGCCTTGACGAGGCGGGCGCGGCGCTCGCGCTCGCGCAGCTGGGGCTTACGGCTGGTTCCATCGCCTCCGCCGGCAGCGCGAAGCACATCTTCACCCACATCGAGTGGGATATGAAGGGCTACTTCGCCGACGTGACGGGCGAAAACGACGATCTATTCTGGGCGGACGCCGCGGCGTTCGACGCCGCCGCCATCCCCACCGCATTCAAAAAATACACCGCGCTCGTTTGCGCGCGGCTATAAGAGAGGGAGAACAACGACCATGGCACAGCTTTATTTCAAGTACGGCGCAATGGGCTCAAGCAAGACGGCCAACGCGCTGATGACGCGTTTCAACTACGAAGAGCGCGGACAGAAGACGCTGCTCTGCAAGCCCCAGCTCGACACGCGCGACGGCGACCACATGGTGCACTCGCGCATCGGCTTAGAGTACCCCTGCGCTTACTTCCACGAGATGCGCGCGATGAGCGAGGAAGAGCTCAAGGAAAACGCCTGCATCATCGTCGACGAGGCACAGTTCCTGACGAAGGAGGAAGTGCTCTACCTCGTCCACCTCGTCGACGACTGCGGCATTCCCGTCATCTGCTACGGGCTGCGCGCCGACTTCAAGGGCGACCTCTTCCCCGGCAGCTACGAGCTGCTCGTCATGGCCGACAAGTTAGAAGAGGTCAAGACCATCTGCTGGTGCGGCAAGAAGGCCGCCTTCAACGCCCGCTTTGATGAAAACGGCCGCGTCGTCAAGCAGGGCGCGCAGGTCGTCATCGGCGCGAACGACCAGTACATCGGCCTCTGCCGCAAGCACTGGATGCTTGGCGATCTCGGCCCCGACTTCAACGGTCAGGGCACGGGCGACTGATGCGCTGTGAGATCTGCCCCCGCCGCTGCGGTGCGGAGCGCACGGAGAAACGGGCGGGCGGCGTCTGCCGCATGCCCGCGGGGATCGTCGTCGCGCGCGCGATGCTGCACCTCTGGGAAGAACCCGTGCTCAGCGGAAAAAACGGCGCGGGCTGCATTTTCTTTTCCGGCTGCAACTTAGGCTGCGTCTTCTGCCAGAACGGGCGCATCAGCCACGAGAATTTCGGCAAGGCCGTCACGCCCGCGCATCTGCGCGAGATCATGGAAGGTCTCGTTTCGCAGGGCGCGCACTGCATCGACCTTGTCACGCCCACGCATTTTACCCCATGGGTGCTCGAAGCGCTGAAAGAGCCGCTTCCCGTCCCTGTCGTGTGGAACAGCGGCGGCTACGAGCGCGTGGAAACGCTCAGAACGCTCGAGGGCAAGGTGCAAATTTACCTGCCCGACCTAAAATACGCCATGGAAAAGCCCGCGCGTGAGCTTTCCGCCGCGCCGGACTACTTCCCCGTCGCCGCCGCAGCCATCGACGAGATGGTGCGTCAGGTCGGGCCGTACAAAATCGGCGAGGATGGGCTGATGCGCTCCGGCGTCATATTGCGCCACCTCGTCCTGCCGGGGCAGATGGAGAACACCAAGCGCGTCATTGACTATGTTTCGTCCCACTTCCCGCCGAAGACCGTGCTTTTTTCGCTCATGAGCCAGTACACGCCGCAGTCCGGCGCGACCGGCGCGCTCGCGCGGCGCCTGAATGAGCGCGAATACCGCACGGCGGTGCAATATATGCGCGACTGCGGCCTGACCGACGGTTTTTGTCAGGAGCTCTCGAGCGCGAAAGAGGAATACACGCCTGCATTCGACCTACAGGGGGTATAAAATGGCAAATCAGCTGAACTGCCTGCGCTGCGGCGCAGGAATGAACTTCCTCTGCCGCGAAAAAATGCAGCTCGGTCAGACCGGCTGGCTGCTCGGCGACCTGCCCAACCTCGTCGCGGGCGCGATGGAGGTCGAAATTTACGCCTGCCCCAAATGCGGCAAGCTTGAATTCTTTCAGCCCGGCAGCAACAAATTTGCGGGCACAGCAAATGCGGCGGAGACCGCCTCCGGCTTTCTCCCGCCCGACGCACCGGGCGGACTGCCGCGCAAAAAGTGCCCCGTCTGCGGCGCGGTGCTCGATTTCGATTACGGCCGCTGCCCCTACTGCGAGCACGAATTTTGATAATACTTTGTAATATTCTTATCTGATAATACAAGGAGGACTCGATATGGAGCGTGTCAGCAAGCGGAATTACTATCTGGACATTGCGCAGACCGTGCTCGAACGCGCGACCTGCCTGCGCCGCGTCTACGGCGCGATCATCGTCAAGAACGATGAGATCATCTCCACGGGCTACAACGGCGCGCCGCGCGGACGCAAGAACTGCGTCGACCTCGGCTACTGCACGCGCGAGCAGCTCAAGGTCCCGCGCGGCGAGCGCTACGAGCTCTGCCGCAGCGTTCACGCCGAGGCAAACGCCATCATCTCCGCCCAGCGGCGCGACATGGTCGGTGCGACGATCTATTTAGTCGGCCGCGACGCGCGCAGCGGCGAGCTGTTGCACGATGCGACGAGCTGCCCCATGTGCCGCCGCATGATCATCAACGCAGGGCTCGACGAGGTCGTCATCCGCCGCACGGAAACCGAATTCGACATCGTTCCCGTGCAGAAATGGATCGACGAGGACGATTCTTTGTAAAGACCTTGCAAATACCGCCCTTTCGGTGGTAGACTGTAAATAATTACGCCCCGCTTTCATTCGGCGCGGGCAGAAAAGAGGAAAGCACCAATGGACAAGAAGAGATTCTATATCACCACCCCCATCTACTACCCCTCCGACAAGCTCCACATCGGCCACACCTACTGCACCGTGGCGACCGACGCGATGGCGCGCTACAAGCGCCTGACGGGCTATGACGTGATGTTCCTGACCGGCACCGACGAGCACGGCCAGAAGATCGAAGATAAGGCCAAGGCCGCGGGCGTGACCCCGCAGCAGTTCGTCGACAACATCGTCTGCGGCGAAAAGGGCATCCTCGATCTGTGGAAGCTCATGAATATTTCGAACGACCGCTTCATCCGCACAACGGATGACTACCATGTCGAGGCTATCCAGAAGATCTTCAAGAAGATGCACGACAATGGCGACATCTACAAGGGCACCTACAAGGGCAAGTACTGCAAGCCCTGCGAGAGCTTCTGGACGGAGAGCCAGCTCGTTGACGGCAAGTGCCCCGACTGCGGCCGCGACGTGGAGGACGCCGAGGAGGAAGCCTACTTCTTCAAGCTCAGTAAGTACGCCGACCGCGTGCAGCACCTGCTCGAGGACACCGATTTCCTCCAGCCCGCCTCCCGCGTGAACGAGATGGTCAACAACTTCATCAAGCCCGGCCTTGAAGACCTCTGCGTCTCCCGCACGAGCTTCACCTGGGGCATCCCCGTTGACTTTGACCCCGGCCACGTCGTTTACGTCTGGGTCGACGCGCTCTTCAACTACTGCACGGCGCTCGGCTTCATGAACGAAAAGTACGACGATTACGACAAGTTCTGGCCCGCCGACGTGCACTTTGTCGGCAAGGAGATCGTCCGTTTCCACTCCATCATCTGGCCCGCGATGCTCATGAGCATGGGGATGCCGCTTCCCAAGCACGTCTACGGCCACGGCTGGCTCGTCATGGACGGCGGCAAGATGAGTAAGTCCAAGGGCAACGTCGTTGACCCGTATGTGCTCGCCGAGCGCTTCGGCGTGGACGCGCTGCGTTTCTTCCTGCTGCGCACGTTCCCGTTCGGCTCGGACGGCAACTTCTCGAATGAACTGCTCATCAACACCATCAATGTCGACCTCGCCAACGACCTCGGCAACCTTGTCTCCCGCACGACGGCCATGGTCGAAAAGTACTTCGGCGGCACGCTGAGCGAAGACCGTCAGGCCGACGCGCTCGACGATGAGCTTATTTCCCAGCTCTCGGCGCTGCGCGGCAAGTATGAAGCCGAGATGGAGAAATTCCAGTTCCAGAACGCGCTCGAGTTCATCTTCAAGTGCATCCAGCGCGCCAACAAGTATATCGACGAAACCGCGCCCTGGGCGCTCGCCAAGGACGAGGCGAACAAGCCCCGCCTTGCCTCCGTCATGTATAACCTGCTCGAGAGCATCCGCATCTGCACCGTGCTGCTCACGCCGTTCATCCCCGATTCCTGCGAAAAGATCTTCGCGCAGATCGGTGCGTGCGAGCACTGCCGCGGCTGGGATAGCGCTGCCAAGTGGGGCAGCCTGAATCCGACCGTCACCGTCCACAAGGGCGAGGCCATCTTCCCGCGCGTGGACGCGCAGAAGGCGCTTGAAGAACTGGAGGCCATTCAGGAGGCGCAGAAGAAGGCCGCCCTCCCCGCGATGGAGTTTGAGCCGATGAGCGAGGAAAAGGTCGACTTCGACACATTCTGCAAGTCCGACTTCCGCGCCGTCAAGGTCAAATCCTGCGAAGCGGTCAAGAAGAGCGAGAAGCTGCTGCGCTTCACGCTCGACGACGGCACCGGCACCGACCGCCAGATCCTCTCCGGCATCCACAAGTTCTACGAGCCGGAGGAGCTTGTCGGCAAGACGCTCGTCGCCATCGTCAACCTGCCCCCGCGCAAGATGATGGGCCACGAGAGCTGCGGCATGCTGCTCTCTGCTGTCCACACCGAGAAGGGTGAGGAGGTCCTCAACCTTATTATGGTGGATGATAAAATCCCTGCGGGAGCAAAGCTTTGCTAAAGCAAAAGGGGTGAACCCCTTTCGTTTCCCCCACCTGGCGTGGGGAACGGGCAAAAGGGGGATACTCTCTTTCTCGAAAGAGAGTATCCCCCTTTAAATCCCCCGAGAGAAAGGTTTCCATTGCCGGTCTTGGGCTTGAAGAGCTGCACGCGCTGCGCAATCGGGTGCGGTGTACATGGCTTCGCCATGAGTCCCTACAAGTCGTTACCAATCGCAACCGCGCCTTACTATCGTGAGGCGCGTGTGACGTTTTCTCGGCGGCAGACTGCCTGCCGAATGCGGCATTGCTGCGCTCGCCGCATTGATAAGTGCCTCGATAGACGAGAATTAGGCTGTACTATCGCAAGATAGGCAGAGCGGCAGCGGATCGTAGAAGCAGAGGCAAATCGTATAGCAATGCTCAACGCGGCTTCGCCGCGCGCAGGCATTCTCATTCCGGAGGCAAAAGGCTTATTCAAACCTGAGACTGCCAATCTAACGCCTTTCTTTTGGACGGTCACACCGCCCGTTTTCTTTCTTGGGAAAGAAAATGGGGGGTGTGGTGCTGCGGCGCGCACGCCGCATATCCCCGCGTCCTTGGGGCGCGAAAACCCGCCCTCTTTGGGCCTGTAAAGGAAAAAAGAGCCATGTATGAATACTTTCATGTAAAAGTCGCCGCCAATGCGTCTATTCTTGGCGGATTTTCGCTTGACCCCGAATACCGGAACATCATCGACCGTGCAGCGGAGGAAGGCTGGCGCTATGTTGGCTTTCTGCCTGTGTCGCAGTCGGTGAATGGCGCGATCCTTGAATATGACCTCATCTTTGAGCAGGAGAAGAAATGAATCTGATTTTTGACACCCACGCCCATTATGACGATGAGGCGTTCGACGCTGACCGCGAGGCATTGCTCTCCTCCATGCCCGAAAACGGCGTGGGGCTGATCGTCGACCCGGGCTGCGACTTGGATACCTCGCGCCGCGCGGTGGAGATCGCGGAACAATATCCCCACGTCTACGCCGCCGTCGGCTGGCATCCGGAAAACTGCGCGCCCTACACGCGCGAGAGCCTCGACACGCTGCGCGCATGGGCAAAGGACCCGAAGGTCGTCGCCATCGGTGAGATCGGGCTCGACTACTACTGGGAGCAAAACCCGCCGCGGGAATTCCAGCAGGAGGTTTTCCGCGACCAGCTCGCGCTGGCGCAGGAATTAGGTCTCCCCGTCATCGTGCACGACCGCGACGCGCATGCTGACTGCCTCGCCATCGTGAAGGAGTTTCCGCAGGTGCGCGGCGTGTTCCATTGCTTTTCCGGCAGCGTCGAGATCGCGCAGGAGCTGATAAAGCGCGGCTGGTACCTGGGCTTTGACGGCCCGCTGACCTACAAGAACGCGAAGAAGACCGTCGAGGTCGCAAAGGTCGTCCCGCTTGACAGGGTGCTTCTCGAAACGGACAGCCCTTACATGGCCCCCGTTCCCGTGCGCGGCACGCGCAACGACTCGCGCAATGTGTCCCATATTGCGGCAAAATTCGCAGAAATTCGCGGCATGAGCACAGATGAAATCATCGCCCTGACGAACGAAAACGGCCGCCGCTTTTTCAGCATTCAATCAGTGAAAGAGGAACGAAGCTGACCGCTTCCGTTCCTCTTTTTTCATTTCAAAACTGAACGGCGCGGCAAATTTGCTGGCAATATTACCCGATTTTTTCCGCATGTTTATTCTTCCGCTTTAGTCAAGTGTGACTAAGTTGCGAATTTTCCCGCATTTTCTGTTGACGTGTGCTTTTCACGGTGCTATGATACCCACAACCTCAGTATGATTTTCGGAAAGGATTTCGACGAAATGTTCTCTTACACTTCTCGAATGTTAATGTGCATGAACATGGACATGGCGATGCCGATGCCCACGATTGCTCATGCTCATTTGCCTGCCCGATACGCACAGGAACGAAATTGCCGCCGCTGATTGAAAGCGCGCAGAAGGGTCTTGCCACCCGAACATCGTTTGACCTGAAGCGGGGAGCTCATGAGCTCCCCGCTTTTTTTGTTTGCTTTTGGGATAAAGGAGGAATTCACTTGATCGAACTCAAGAACATTTCCAAGGACTTCGGCTCGGACGAAAAGGCCGTGCACGCCGTGCGCGACGTGTCGCTCTCCATCGGCTCGGGCGAGATCTTCGGGATCATCGGCTTCTCAGGCGCGGGCAAGTCCACACTCGTGCGATGCATCAACCTTTTGGAGCGGCCAAGCTCCGGCAGCGTCTTCGTCGCGGGACAGGACTTGACGGCGCTCTCTGCCAAGGACCTGCGCGCGGCGCGCAAGAAGATCGGCATGATCTTCCAGCACTTCAACCTGATGCCGTCGCGCACGGTGGCCGGAAACGTCGCCTACCCGCTCAAGGGCAGCGGCCTGAGCAAGGAGGATATCCAGAAGAAGGTCGCAACGCTCTTGGAACTCGTCGGCATCGGCGACAAGGCGGACGCCTACCCCAGCCAGCTCTCTGGCGGACAGAAGCAGCGCGTCGCCATCGCCCGCGCCCTTGCCAACGATCCACAGGTGCTTCTGTGCGACGAGGCGACCTCCGCGCTCGACCCGCAGACAACGAAGGCGATCCTGCACCTTCTCAAGCACCTCAACGAAACGCTCGGCATCACGATCGTGCTCATCACACACGAGATGGCCGTCGTCAAGGAGATCTGTGACCGCGTCGCCGTCATGGAATACGGCCGCGTCGTCGAGCAGGGCGAGGTCTTCACGGTCTTCGCTGAGCCCAAGCAGGACATCACGAAGAGCTTCATCCACACGACCTCGAACCTCCAGAAGGTCGAAGAGCTCATCGCCGAGGATTCCCCCGTCACGCGTCTCCAGCCCGGCGAGCTCATCGTCCGCCTGTCCTATGTTCAGCGCAACGTCAACGAGCCGATCATCTCTGCCGTGTCGCAGATGTTCAACGTCTCGCTCAACATCATTTTCGCCGATATCACCATCGTGCAGGATTCCCCCATCGGCGGAACGGTCGCCATCATCAGCGGCGAGAGAAAGCAGATCACGAAAGCGATCGAATACCTGATCGAAAAAAATGTCGGAGTGGAGGTCATCAAAGATGCAAGAGCTGATCGTTAACATTGCCCCGAACCTTGCAAGCAAGCTGCCGGACTTTTATAAGGCCCTCGGCGACACGATGCTCATGGTGCTCTGGTCGGGCCTCATCTCGTTCGTATTCGGGCTTCTGCTCGGCGTGGTGCTCACGGTGACAAAGCCGAACGGCATTTTGGAGAACAAGGTCGTCTACCAAATTCTCGACAAGCTCGTGAGCCTATTCCGCTCCATCCCGTTTATCATCCTACTGACGTGGGTCATGCCCATCACGCGCGCGCTGGTCGGCACGGTGCTCTATGTGCGCGGTGCGATCGTGCCGCTGGTGTTCGGCTCAGTGCCGTTTTTCACCCGTCAGGTCGAAAGTGCGCTCGCCGAGCTCGACGGCGGTCTTATCGAGGCGGCGCTCTCGATGGGCTCGAGCCCGCTTGAGATCATCTTCCGCGTGTATCTCAAGGAGAGCATCGCGGCCATCGCGCGCGGCACGACCATCACGATCGTGAGTCTCTTAAACCTCACGGCCATGGCCGGCGTCGCCGGCGCGGGCGGCCTCGGCGACTTCGCCATCCGCTACGGCCACGACCGCAACATGGCCGACATCACGAACGTCACCGTGCTCGTGCTGGTGCTCATCGTCTGCGTCATCGAATTTGTCGGCGGACGCATCGTCAAAAAGAACACGCATTAACGTGGTCCCCATACAGCCCCTACCCACCCCATTACAAAAAATTATTTTAACGGAGGATATTTCCATGAAGCTCAAAAAGTTCTTTGCCCTCGCCCTTGCAGCCGCCACGCTCGCCCTCGCGCTGACCGCCTGCGGCTCTAAGGCCGACGACTCCGCCGACAACAGCGATGCCAACACCGACAATCAGACCGGCGAGACCGTGACCGTCAAGCTCGGCGTGGTCGGCGGCATCTATGACGACCTGTGGGCGAGCGCGAAGGCCGCGCTCGCCCACGAGGGCATCGACCTCGAGATCGTGCAGTTCTCGGACTACGTGACCCCGAACAACGCGCTCGCCAACGGCGACATCGACCTCAACGCCTTCCAGCACCGCATTTATCTCCAGAACGAGATCGACAACTACGGCTATGCGATCCAGAACATCGGCAACACCTTCATCATCCCGCTGAACCTCTACTCCCAGAAGGTCAGTTCCGTTGACGAGCTCAAAGACGGTGACATCGTCGCCATTCCCGACGATCTGACCAACGGCGGCCGCGCGCTCAAGGTGCTCGAAGCCGCGGGCCTCATCGAGCTCGACCCCAACGCCGCCTTTAACCCCACCGTTGACGATATCACGAGCTACAAGGTCAACATCACCATCGAAGAACTCAAGGCCAACACCATCCCCTCCGTCCTGCCCGACGTGGCCGCCGCGGTCGTGAACGGCAACTACGCGCTCGACTTTGGCCTCAAGACCGACGAGGCCATCTACAAGGACAGCGTCCTCGACGTGGAGGATTACTGGAATCTGATCGCCGCGCGCACCGCTGACGTCGAAGACCCCGACACCGCCGCCATCTATGAGAAGGTCGTCGAAGCCTTCCAGTCCAGCGCGACGGAGGACGTGTTCAACAACACCTTCGGCGGTTACTTCATCGCAGTGGGCTGGGATCAGGACTTGATCAATCAGTAAACACCATCTGACCGCCGCCGCGCTCCCGCAACGCAGGGAGCGCGGGCGGCGGTACGCCTTTCCGGGAGGAATTTATTATGGCACTTGATCTTTCCGCGCTGCGGCGCATCATTGCAGACGAAAACCGCCTGCTCACCGGCGCGGACATTCCCGCAGAATACCAGAGCGACGTGCTCGGCCGCGTCCACGGCAGCGCCGAGGCGCTCGCCTTTCCCTTATCCACCGAGGAGGTGAGCGCGCTCCTGCGCTACGCGCACGAGCACCGCGTTCCCGTCACGCCGCGCGGCGCGGGGACGAATCTTGTCGGCTCTACCGTGCCGCTCGAGGGCGGCGTCATCCTCGACCTTTCCCGCATGGACCGCGTGCTCGAGCTCGACGAGGACACGATGACCGTCACGGTCGAGCCCGGTATGCTCTTGCAGGACTTGCAGGCCTATGTCGAAGCGCGCGGGCTGTTCTACCCGCCCGATCCCGGCGAAAAGGCCTCGAGCATCGGCGGCAACATCAGCACGAACGCCGGCGGCATGCGCGCGGTGAAGTACGGCGTCACGCGCGACTATGTGCGCGGACTCGAGGTCGTGCTCGCTGACGGCACGGTGATGCAAGTCGGCGGCAAGCAGGTCAAGGACGCGAGCGGACTCTCGCTCAAGCACCTTCTCATCGGCTCGGAGGGTACGCTCGCCGTCATCACAAAGTGCCTGCTGCGCCTTGTTCCCAAGCCCGAGGCCTCGCTCAGCGTGCTTGTGCCGTATGCCGACCTGAAAACCGGCATCCAGAGCGTTTTGACCATCCTGCGCGCGAACGCGAACCCCACGGCGGTCGAATTCATGGAGCGCAAAGTCGTCGCGCTTGGCGAACGCTTCTGCGGCGTCTCTTATCCCCGCCCCGACGCCGGCTCCTATATTCTCTTGACCTTTGACGGCAGAAGCGAAGAGGTCACGGCCAATGCCGCGCGCGTGCGCTCTCTGGCGCTGCAAAACGGCGCGCTCGACTTTATCGAGCTCTCCGACGCGCGGCAGTGCGCTGACATCTGGCGCGTGCGCGGCGCGCTTGTCAAGGCCGTGGAGGCCGTTTCCGAGCAGGAGCCGGTCGATATCGTCGTGCCCATCAGCCGCACGGCGGACTTCATCCGCTTCATCAACGACTTGGAAGCCCAGAGCGGCATGCAGATGGTCAGCTTCGGCCACGCGGGCGACGGCAATGTGCACCTGTGCGTCGTGCGCGGCGAGCGGGATGAAGAAACGTGGCAGCGCGAGCTGCACGAAAACATGGACAGGGCCTATGCCGAAGCCTATCGCCTCGGCGGCGTTGCCTCCGGCGAGCATGGCATCGGGCTATCGAAGCGTCCCTACTTCCTGCGCCAGACGGCGAAGGAAAATTTACAGGCCATGAACGCCATCAAAACGGCGCTCGACCCGCAGCATATCTTGAACAACGGAAAATCTTATCTCACAGGAGGAAACAATAATGCAGGCACTTTCTGACCGCACCGCGAGCTTCACCGATTCCGTCATCCGCCGCATGACCCGTATCTCCAACCAGTACGGCGCGGTGAATCTTTCCCAGGGCTTCCCCGACTTCGACCCACCCAAGCCCATCCTCGACCGCCTCTCTCAGGTCGCCTACGAGGACTATCATCAATACTCCATCACCTGGGGCGCGCAGGACTTCCGCGAGGCGCTGGCGAAGAAGCAGTCCCACTTCATGGGCCGCGACATCGACCCCAACGGCGAGATCGTCGTCACCTGCGGCAGCACCGAGGCCATGATGGCCGCAATGATGACCGTCGCCAATCCCGGCGACAAGGTCGTCATCTTCTCCCCGTTCTACGAAAATTACAGTGCCGACACGATCCTCTCCGGCGCGGTGCCCATCTATGTGCCGCTCACGCCGCCGTCGTTCACGTTTGACCCCGAAGTGCTCGAGGACGCGTTCCGCCAGCACCCCAAGGCGCTCGTGCTGTGCAACCCCTCGAACCCCTGCGGCAAGGTCTTCACGCGCGAGGAGCTTGAGATCATCGCGGGTCTTGCCAAGAAATATGACGTCTACGTCATCACCGACGAGGTCTACGAGCACATCATTTACGCCCCGCACCAGCACACCTATTTTGCGACGCTGCCCGACATGTGGGAGCGCACGCTGTCCTGCTCGTCGCTTTCCAAGACCTATTCCATCACCGGCTGGCGCCTTGGCTACATCATCGCCCCGCCGGAGATCATCGACCGCGCGAAGAAGGTCCACGACTTCCTCACCGTCGGCGCGGCGGCGCCCCTACAGGAGGCCATCATCCCCGGTCTCAACTTCGGTCAGGACTACTACGACGCGCTGCAGGCCGAGTACACGCACAAAAAGGACCTGTTCTTAAAGGGCCTTGACGACCTCAAGATCGTCCACAATGACCCCGAGGGGGCTTACTACGTGATGCTCGACATCTCGGAGTTCGGCTACGAGAGTGATCTTCAATTCTGCGAGGATCTTGCAAGCAAGGTCGGCGTGGGCGCGGTGCCGGGCTCGAGCTTCTTCCGTGAGCCGGTCAACCACCTCATCCGCCTGCACTTCGCCAAGAAGGACGAAACGCTCACCGACGCGCTGAACCGCCTCGAATCCCTGCGCGAAAAGATCCCTGCCAAGGGATAAGAAAGGAAATTTGCCATGAATGCCCTGAGAGAAGAGTGCCAGCAGCTTCGCGACGAGCTCATCGCACTGCGGCGGGAATTCCACCGCGATCCCGAGCTCGGCCTGCACGAATACCACACTGCCGCGCGCATCGAGCGCGAGCTTGACAGGTGCGGCATCCCGCACGAGCGCGTCGGCGAGACCGCCGTTGTCGGCCATTTGACCGGCAACGGCAATGGAAGCGGCCTTGTCGTGCTGCGCGCGGATATCGACGCCTTACCCATTCAGGAGACGAACGACGTGCCCTACCGCTCGCAAACGCCGGGCATGATGCACGCCTGCGGCCACGACGCGCACACGACGTGTCTTCTCGGCGCGGCAAAGGTTTTGAGCGCACACCGCGCGGACTTTGGTGGCGAGGTGCGCTTCCTCTTCCAGCCCGCCGAGGAGATCGGTCAGGGCGCAAGGCCGCTCATCGCCGCGGGCATGCTGGATGGCGCACAGCGCGTCTTCGGGCTGCACACGGCGTCCGACCTTCCCGCGGGGACCGTCGGCGTCAAGCCGGGGGCCAACAACGCGGGCGTCGACCACTTTATCATCCGCATCCACGGCAAAAGCGCGCACGTCTCCACGCCGCAGCTCGGCGTGGATGCGCTCTATATCGCAAGCGAGCTCGTCGTCGCGCTCCAGTCCATCGTCACGCGCATGACCTCGCCGGTCGAGCCGGTGCTCATCGGCGTGGGCAAGCTGAACGCCGGCACGGCCTACAACGCCGTGGCCGAGACAGCCGTGCTCGAGGGCACGACGCGCATGTTCTCGCCCGAGAGCCGCGCGCACCTTCGCGAAACGATCAACGCCGCGGCCGCACACATCTCCGCCCTTTACGGCGGCACGGCAGAGGTCGAATGGGACGACTTCGCCACGCCGCTCACGAACGACGCCGGTGTGTGCGGGGAGGTCGAGCGCGTCGCCGACGCGCTCGGCATCCCCACGACGGCAAACCGCGCGCTGTCGCTCAGCGGGGACGATTTCGCCGAGTATCTGCTGCAAACGAAGGGCGCTTACGCCTACCTCGGCACGGCAAACCCCAAAAAGCCGCACACCTGCATCTCCAACCACCGCGGCGATTTCGACATCGACGAGGAAACGCTCCCCCTCGGCGCGGCGCTCTACGCGGCATACGCGCTGTCCGTCCTGTGCGAGGGCGGGGAAAAATAACGTCATCTTCCGCCGCGGCACGGCACAGCCGCTGCCGCGGCGGAAGCGCTTCTCCCTCGCTCACGCGATATTCATGCAGGAAAGCTGTGGTAATATTTCACAAGAACCCATTCTTCCGTGTAAAAAGATTCTCAAAATTTGGAGAAGTGGAAAATTAGGGATTGACATTTTCCCAGCATGGGAGTATGGTAACGCCAACAATTTCAAACGCCCGATCGCGAGGTCGGGAAGATAGAGGCGCGGCTGACAAAAGTAGCGCGTTCGCACCGGCACAGGAAGCCGGAGCGCGCGAAAGGGGATGCCGCCGAAGTGGAAACGGTTCCTGTGCCGTTTGCCGCTGGTTCGTCGGAGAACATCCGCCGGACTGTCACGTATGTGGAGCGCTATCGAGGTCGGCAAGCTGTTTGTCCCCCCAAAAGGTGATGACCGGTTTGCCGGATTGCAGTACAGTTGCAGCCGTAAATGCTTCACAAAGCATTTACGGCTTTGTTTTTTGTCTGCATCGGGAGTGCGAAAACCCGAAAAAAGCAGGACTCCCCTGTTTTTGAAAAAATCAAACTCATCACGAGAAAGGAAACCACCGCCATGAAGCTCAGAACCTTTACCGCCCTCCTGCTGGCGGCCATCATGCTCTTCGCACTCACCGCCTGCGGCAGTCAGGCCGCCGACGATTCCAGCAGCGATCAGCAGCAGGAACAGCAGGACACCACCACAAACGAAAGCAACGAATTCCGCGTCGGCATGGAGTGCGCTTACGCCCCCAACAACTGGCAGGAAAGCGAAGCGACGGACTCGAACGTCCCCGTTGAAAACGTCGCCGGCACGTATGCCGAGGGTTACGACGTGCAGATCGCCAAGGCCATCGCAGAGGGCCTCGGCAAGGAGCTCGTCATCGTCAAGCTCAGCTGGGACGGCCTGATCGACGCGCTCAATCAGGGCCAGATCGACGCCATCATCGCCGGTATGATGGACACCGCCGAGCGCCGCGAATCCATCAACTTCTCCGAGCCCTACCGTGAGACCACCTACGGCCTGATGGTGCTCGCCGATTCCCCGTACTTAAATGCCACCTCCATTCAGGACTTCTCCGGCGCGGCCGTCCTCGGCCAGCAGGGCACGGCGCTTGACGATGTCATCGAGCAGATCGAAGGCGTCGACCACTTAAGCCCCGTCGGCAGCGTGCCCGACATGATCTCCCGCCTGCAGCAGGGCACCTGCGACGCCATCGTCATCAACGTTGAGAACGCGCAGGGCTACCTCGCTTCCAACCCGAACTTCCGCCTGGTCACCTTCGATGAGGGCAGCGGCTTCACGCTGCCGGCCAAGGGCTCCTGCGTGGGTCTGCGCAAGAGCGACAATGAACTCCTTGATCAGATCAACACCATCCTTTCCGGCATCGACGACGACGCCCGCGCCGCCATGTGGCAGGCAGCCGTCGACGGCCAGCCCCAGTAATATCCCACGCACCGCCGCCGCGTTTTTCACGCGGCGGCGGGTACGCGAAGCACTCTAGAGACAACGCGCTTCGCACCATAAAGGAGGAAACACCATGGCAGCACCCACCGCGCCCCGGAAGAACTTCATCACCCGGGATCACCGTTATGTTTATTTAGGCGGAAGTTTCATCGCCCTGCTGGGTCTCGGCATGTTCTACTCCGCCCCCAGCCCGTACAGCTTCATCCCCGCGCAGTCCGTGTTCGGCACGGCGCTCGCGGCGATCTGCTGGTTCTTCCTCGGCGTGAGCGCCATGGCGCTGCTCGTCAAGTGGGCCTATTGGAACAATTACAGCTCCACTATTATGAAGCGCCCCCTCATCGTGCGCGTCAGCCGTTACCTCTCGTATCTCGACGCCGCGGCCTGCGCGCTGCTGGTGCTCGACCGCTTCATTTTAAAGCTCGCCTACATCATCAACGCCGCCATTCATGCCGACAGCAACCCGACCGACACGCTCTCCATGATGGCCTACATGGCGTACAACCAGCGCTCGCTCTTCGCCATCGGCATTTCGTACACGGTGCGCCTCGCGCTCTTCGGCACGGCGATCGCGTTCGTGCTGGCGCTTCTCATGGTCTTTCTCCGCATTCAGGAGCCCGACAAACGCGACAACGACTTTGTGAAGTTCCTCAAGATCGTTGCCAACAAGTTCTCCCGCTTCTATATCTTCGTCATCCGCGGCACGCCAATGATGGTGCAGTCGCTGATCCTCTACAACGCGGTGTTCGGCCTCTTCAAGCGCACGGGCATGAGCGTTTCGGACATCAACCGCGTCTGGCCGCTCTTTTTAGCAGGCCTTGTCACGATCTCGCTCAACTCGACGGCATATCTTGCCGAGGTGCTGCGCGGCGGCATTCTCGCCGTGGACGCGGGCCAGATGGAGGCCGCGCGCTCGCTCGGCATGACGCACTGGCAGGCCATGCGCAAGGTCGTCTTCCCGCAGGCCATCAAGAACTCGCTTCCCGCCATCGGCAACGAATTCATCATCAACATCAAGGATTCGTCCGTTCTCTGCGTCGTCGGCGTGTCCGATCTGATGTTCATGACCCGCTCGGTCGCCGGTATTTATTATAAAGGTACCGAGTGCTACCTCATCGCCGCCATCGTTTACCTGTTCCTGACGTATCTTTCTTCGCTCCTGCTCAAGGCCATCACGGGAAAGATGACCGCGCCGAACAACACCAAGCGGCACCAGGGCAACCAAACCGTCGATCTGGGGCTTCCCAGTTCGAACTGACAGGAGGGCGCTATGACGAACGATCCCATCATCAAAATCGAACAGCTCGAAAAGTCCTTCGGCGACCTGCACGTGCTCAAGGGCATTGACCTTGAGGTCAACCGCGGAGAGGTCGTGTGCATCATCGGCGCATCCGGCTCTGGCAAATCGACGCTGCTGCGCTGCATCAACTTACTGGAAGAGGCCGACTCGGGCCACATCTGGTTCGACGGGCAGGATTTAATGGACTTAAAGGTCAACCTGAACGCCCTGCGCCAGAAGATTGGCATGGTGTTCCAGGGCTTTAACCTCTTCAACAACAAGTCTGTGCTCGACAACTGCACCCTCGCTCCCATGGACGTCAAGCACATCCCCAAGACGCAGGCCGAGGCCACGGCCATCAAGCACTTAACGACCGTTGGCCTCGCCGACTTCATCCACGCCGACTCCCGCCGCCTCTCCGGCGGGCAGAAGCAGCGCGTCGCCATCGCGCGGGCGCTGTGCATGGAACCGGAGATCATGCTCTTCGATGAACCGACCTCCGCGCTCGACCCCGAGATCGTCGGCGAGGTGCTGGACGTCATGAAAAACCTCGCCCAGCAGGGCATGACGATGGTCGTCGTCACGCACGAGATGGCGTTTGCCAAGGAAGTGAGCGACCGCGTCGTCTTCATGGATCAGGGGGTTATCTTAGAGCAGGGCTCGCCCAAGGAGGTCTTCGGTAACCCCAGGGAGCCGCGCACGCGTGAGTTTCTCAGCCGCTATCTGGAGGATAAAATGGCATGATACAGAAAAAAGTGACCGATTTTTTTGCCCTGGAGGGCAATTATCCCGACTTGGACGGCGAGGGCGCGGCCGCGCGCCTGTCCGCCGCCATCCGGTGCAAGACCATCAACTACTTTGACCACAGCCGGACGGACTACACGGAGTTCGACAAGCTGCACGCGCACATCAAGACAAGCTACCCCAACATCATGCGCGTGGGCACGTTTGAGCGCATCGGCCACCACGCCGTGCTCATCACCATCCCCGGCAGCGACGCTTCTCTGCGCCCCTGCCTCTACATGTCGCATCAGGACGTCGTTCCCGTTGTTGAGGGCACAGAGCAGGACTGGACGCATCCCGCCTTTTCCGGCGACATCGCGGACGGCTATATCTGGGGCCGCGGCACGCTTGACATCAAAGAGCAGGTCTTCGGCGTGCTGGAGGCCGCGGAATATCTGCTCGCCCACGGCAAATCCTTTGCCCGCACGGCGTATCTCGCCTTCGGCGACGACGAGGAGACCATCAACTTAGGCGCGCTCGCCATCGCCGAGCATTTGAAGGCGCAGGGCGTGACGCTCGAATTCGTTCTTGACGAGGGCGGCTGCAAAATTGAGCCCGGCACGGCCTTCGGCGCGCCGGAGACGGCCATTGTCAGCGTGCAGCTGATGGAAAAGGGCTATGCCGATTTGGAGCTCTCCGTCCACAGCATCGGCGGGCATTCGAGCCGCCCCTACGGCGGCACGTCACTTGGGCGTCTCTCCGGTGCGATCGCCGACATCACGCGCGCACCGTTTGCCGTGCGCCTCAACAGCGCCATGACCGGCGCGTTTGAAACGCTCGCGCCCTATATCACGCAGGAGCCGCTCAAAACGCTCGTGCAGGATGTTGCGGGCAACGCGGACGCCATCGCGGCCTGCTGCATGGGCTCGCCCGACCTCTTCCCGTTTGTCACCACCACCATCGCGCCCACGATGATCCGCGGCGGCAGCGCCGCGTGCAACGTGATGCCGCAGGATATGACCGCAGTCATCAACTTCCGCATTGCCGACGGTGACAGCACCGAGAGCGTCATGGCCCACTGCCGCGAGGCAGTGCAGGACAAAGGCGTTGAGATGCGTTTTTTGCAGGCCAACGATCCCTCCGCCATCGCGCGCCGCGACGGCTACGGCTACCGCACAGTGGTCGAGAGCTTCCAGCGCTACTATCCCGAAGCCGTGTTCATTCCCTCGATGGCCGTGGGCGCGACGGACGCGCACCGCTATGAGGAGATCTGCGACACGTGCCTGCGGTGCAGCCCGTTTATGACCGAGCCTGCGGAGGCCGCCTCCGGCGTGCACGGCACGAACGAGCGTCTTCTCGTCCGCTCGTATTTGCAGGGCATCCGCGTACTCATCGACCTGATGGAGCACGCCAACGTGGAACCGTGAATTTCCTTTCTTTTCAATGAAAAAGCCGGAGCAGCTCAGGCTGCTCCGGCTTTTCTTTCCTGTTCAGTTCTCGCCCATCGTGTAAACCATGTCCCAGAAGCGCAGGTCAAAAAGGCAGCAATTTTCGAAGATCTCGCAGAGCCGCTGCGCCTTCTTTTCGTCGATCACTTCGGCGAGCGCGTCGATCCGGTCGATCAAGGCCTGATTCGTCTGCCGGTACTCCTCGGAAACGTAGCCCGCGAACCACGCGCCGTAGTTCTCATCGTGCAGGGCGCTTGGGCAGCGCTCCACCATCTGCCCGGCAATATACGCATAGCTCCACGAGCAGTTCAAAAGCGTCACGAGCCCCGTCAGCACATCCCCCGCCTGCGCCTCGCAGAGCATGTAATGGCTGTAGGCGCTGTTGTCGATGTGCGGGCGCGCATCGGCGATCTCCTCCTCCGTGACGCCGAGGCGCTTCATGTACGGAAGATGCGTGCGGAACGTCTCGTCGATCGTGTTCGCCATCTCCCCGCTCAAAAAGCGGATCTGCTCGAAGTCGTCGGTTTTCTGAAGGATCGCCGCAAAAATTTTCACGTAATCCCGCAGGTACAGATAATCCTGCACCATATAATAGCGGAACTTTTCCTTCGGCAGCGTGCCGTCCGCCATCTCCGTCACAAACGGATGGGTCAGATACCGCGGCCAGAGCGCCTTTGCCCGCTCGTAGATCCTCTCGGAGAGCTTCACTCTGTTCTCCCCGCTCATTTGTGGGCGATGAGCGCGACGTAGCCGCCGCTCTGACAGCCGGGGACGACGTCCTCCACGCTCTCGTTGGTGTACATAGGGTTCTTCAAGAGCGTCTGGTAGAAGTCAAAATCGTGGAAGCCGAGCGATTTGAGCGCGTCGACCTTTTCCTCGGTCGAGTGCCACACGCCCGCGCAGCACAGCTCGAGCGGATACGGCAGTTTGGGCATGACACCGCGCAGGGACGGGTGGTCGAATGTGCCAACGGCCTTGGCGAGAAGGTACATGAAGCCGAACGCGCTCTCCTTGGGCACATCCAGCGAAATGAACTTGCCGTTCGGCTTGAGCGCCTTTTTGCACACGTCGAACGCGCGCGTCAGGTCCTCCATATAGCTGGAGCTGCCGTTCAAATAGATGATGTCGTAGGCGTTCTCCTCAAGCTCGACCTCCTCGATCGCGCCGAAGGCGATGACGTTGATGCCGCGCTTCTGCGCGATCGCGCCCATGTCGCGCGAGGGCTCAACGCCCTCGATGTTCTTGCAGTCGATCATACTCTCGAACAGGCCGCTGCCGCAGCCGACGGAGAGCACGCGCTTCCCCGAAATATCGCCGATTGCCTTTTCAAACAGGCGGAATTCGCTCTGGAACACGTTTTCGTTTTCCATAAACCAGGCGTCGTACTGCGCCGCGTAGCCGTCAAATTTGGGTTTCATCGTCAAGTGATCCTTTCTGTTTTGTCAATTTTCAAGGTCCCGCCCGCCGTTTCCGCTTCCCTATTATCCTGCGCCGCAGGACGCGGGAAAACAGGCCGGGCCTGTGCCTTTTTGATGAATCATACCACAATCAGCTCACTACCGCAACGGTATGTTTGCGGTAAATATCCATCACCTTTCGCCCGCGTACACGGCAGTTATAGAGTTCGTGTCACCCAATAGATTGAATCGGCAATGAGAAAAAGATGGATTCCGGCTGCAATTCACAGATGGGAGGAATGCATATGGAAGGCTTCATTACAAATGTTCTCAATTTATAAAGGGTACGATAAAGGGTAAATGGCACCTCAGGGCAATAAAAAAACCTTGAAGCCACTGAAGCTTCAAGGTTTTTTCTGGTGCGCGGTACAGGACTCGAACCTGTGACCCCATGCACGTCAAGCATGTGCTCTACCAGCTGAGCTAACCGCGCGAATCGAACAGTGATATACTACTATATCCGCATTCTTTTGTCAACACCTTTTTTCAAAAAGTGCGGATTTTTTCTCTCCCCCCGTGAAGAGACTGTTTATAGCATACGCTAAGAGCTCGCTGATGTAAAGAGGGGAAAATAGCAGAAATTCGCCGCCGTTTTTCATCTATTTTTCTGCGGGCACATTTCTTGTCAAGCCGCCGTACGTTCTATATAATAGGCATATATTATGTGTAAATTGAAAATGGGGTGCTTTTTACGATGGGACAAATCGGTTTTGATAACGACAAATACCTTGCCATGCAGTCCGCGCACATCCGCGAGCGCATCAGCAAGTTCGGCGGCAAGCTGTACCTGGAGTTCGGCGGCAAGCTCTTCGACGACTTTCACGCTTCGCGCGTGCTGCCCGGCTTCCAGCCCGACAGCAAGATCCGCATGCTTCAGCAGTTGCGCGACGACGCGGAGATCGTCATCGCGGTCAACGCGAACGATATTGAAAAGAACAAGGTGCGCGGCGACCTCGGCATCACCTATGATGACGACTGCCTGCGCCTGATTGACGCGTTCCGCTCGCTGGGGCTTTATGTCGGCGGCGTATGCATCACACAGTACGCGGGGCAGAACGCAGCGGATGCCTTCATCAAGCGTCTCAACACGCTTGGCGTTCGCAACTACCGCCACTACCCCATCGCGGGCTATCCCTCCGACGTCGCCCACATCGTGAGCGACGAGGGCTTTGGCCGCAACGAGTATATCGAGACGACGCACTCGCTCATCGTCGTCACCGCGCCGGGCCCCGGCAGCGGCAAGATGGCGACGTGCCTCTCCCAGCTCTACCACGAGCACAAACACGGCGTGAGCGCGGGCTACGCCAAGTTTGAGACCTTCCCCATCTGGAACCTTCCGCTCAAGCACCCCGTGAACCTCGCCTACGAGGCCGCGACCGCGGACCTTGACGACGTGAACATGATCGACCCGTTCCACCTCGAGGCCTACGGCGAGACGACCGTGAACTATAACCGCGACGTGGAGATCTTCCCCGTCCTGCGCGCGATCTTCGAGCGCATCTCCGGCAAGTGCCCCTACCAGTCCCCCACCGACATGGGCGTCAACATGGCGGGCAACTGCATCATCGACGATGCGGTCTGCCGTCAGGCCTCGCGCATGGAAATTCTGCGCCGCTACTACACCGCGCAGGTCGACGTCGCGCGCGGCATTGCTGACGCCTGCCAGCTCAGAAAGCTCGAGCTCGTCATGCAGCAGGCGGATGTGACGCCCGACCTCTGCCCCGCTGTGGCCGCGGCCAAGCAGAAGGCTGAGGAGACCGGCGCGCCCGCGGGCGCGATGGTACTGCCCGACGGCCGCGTTGTCACGGGCAAGACCTCTTCCCTTCTCGGCGCTTCGGCGGCGCTGCTGCTCAACGCGCTCAAGGCCATGGCGGGCATCCGCAGCGACATGAACCTCATCTCGAATCAGGTCATTGAGCCGATCTCAGCGCTCAAGATCCAGTCGCTCGGCCACCACAACCCGCGCCTGCACTCTGACGAGGTGCTCATCGCGCTGGCGATCTCGGCGCTGACGAACCCCCTCGCCGACATGGCAAGAGCCCAGCTCGGCACGCTGCGCGGCTGCGACGCGCACTTCTCCGTCATCGTCTCGGAGGAGGACATCAAGCTCTACAAGCGCCTCGGCATTCACGTCAGCTGCGAGCCGAAGTATGAATCCAAGCGTCTTTATCACAAATAATTCGGAGAAAGCAACATCATGTCTAACGAAAAGAATCTTCCCTACGCCGTCGTCTGCGGCGGCGTGAATATCGACATCGGCGCGCACTCTTTCGCGCCGCTGCGCGCGAAGGACTCGAACCCCGGCAAGGTCGAGCTGAGCCTCGGCGGCGTGGGACGCAACATCGCGCACAACATGTGCCTGCTCGGCGTACCGACGTATCTTCTGACCGCCGTGGGCGGCGATTCGCGCGCAAGCCAGGTCGAAGAGAGCTGTAAAGAACTCGGCATCGACCTTTCGCACGCGCTGCGCGTGCCCGACGGCCGCACCTCGACCTACGTGTTCGTGGGCGACAGCGACGGCGACATGGCCGTGGCCGTGGCCGACATGGAGATCTGCGAAAAGTTGACGCCGGACTACTTTGCCTCGCAGAAGGAGCTGCTCGACGGCGCCGCCGCGGTGGTCGTGGACGCGAACCTGCCGCGCGAGTCCATCGCGTACCTTATCGAGCACTGCGCCGCGCCGCTCTTCGTCGATCCGGTATCCACCGTCAAGGCGGAAAAGCTCCAGGGCTTACTCAGTCACGTCCACACGCTCAAGCCCAACCGCATCGAAGCAGAGCTCCTCTCCGGCGTGAAGATCACGGATGACGCCACGCTCCATCAGGCCGCGCAGGCGCTTCTCGATCAGGGCGTGCAGCGCGTATTCCTATCGCTCGGCGGCGACGGCGTGTTTGCCGCGCAGCAGGGCGAGACGCATTTGGAGCCCATCTGCAAGGCCGAGATGCGCAACGCCACCGGCGCGGGCGACGCGATGATGGCGTCCCTCGTCTGGTCGTTCCTCGCGGGCCGCAACCTTGCCGAAAGCTGCGCCGCCGGCACCGCCGCCGCGGCCATCGCAGTCGAGAGCGAAGAGACCATCAATCCGAACATGAGCGCCGAGGCCGTTCTGGCCCGCGCCGCGAAATAAATTTCTACGACAAAAAAGAACCGTCCGATCGGACGGTTCTTTTTTTGCTTATTTTCTCAAATCCAGCAGCATTGCGACGTGGCGATAGAGGCTTCGCTTGATGGCGGGGGTCATGCAGGCCTCCTTGATGGGCATGGCGAGCTTTCTGAGCTCGGCCTCGGCCTGCGCGATGACCTCGTCATCCGTGGCGTCGGAGTCGATCTTCGCCGCCGTCTCGGCCATCACGACCGGATGGGGCGCGACCGCGCCCGCAGCCAGACGCGCGGGGCGCTTGCCGCCGCAGCGGAGCGCGAAGTTGATGATCGGGAAATCGATCGTCGTGCGCATGGCGTACTTATAAAAGCCGCTGCGCTCGCCCTCTTCCGCCGCGGGGATGAAGAAGCGCGTGACGAGGATGGGCAGGTGCTCGTGGCAGGCAAGGCCGTTGGCCACGCTGTGGCGCTCGATGAGGGATGCAAGGTCCGTGCGGTGCGTCTCGCCGTCTTCGATGTACTCGACCTCCGCCTCGTAAGCGATGAGCGCGGTGGCGACGTCGGAATAGTAGATCGCGCGGCAGACCGGCGAGTTCGGGATCTGGTGGCAAATGCTGCCGCCGGTCTTGAAGCAGTACGGAAGGCCGCTGCGCCACAGGTGCGGCTGGTTGAAGTAAATGCAGCGGCGGTCCTGCATGATGTTGCCGCCGACGGTGGCGATGTTTCTGATCTGCGGGGATGCCGTCAGCGACGCCGCCTGCGCGATGGCCGCATAGCGGCTGTTCAGAAGCGCGCTCTCAGCGAGCTCGGTGAGCGTCATCGCCGCGCCGATGATGAGCTCGCCGTCCTTTTCCTCCAAAACGTGCAGCTCCGGAATTTTCTTCAGGAAGACGAAGTCCTTGTCGTCGCGCACCTCGTTTTTCAGCAGCGGCATGATGTCCGTGCCGCCGCCGATGTAGGTCGGGTGCTCGGCGGAGACGACGTCGTGTAAGCTCTCTAAAACCTGTCCGCTCATTTCACATTCCCCCTCTCGGTCGGCAGGATGGCAAATTTGTCGCACAGCGGCAGGCTGTTGATCTCAATGCCGCTTGCCCGGCGCACCGCGTTCACGATGGCCGGCGCCACGGGCACAGTGGCAAGCTCGCCGACGCTCTTCGCACCGTGCGGGCCGTAGGGGTCGTGGCTCGAGACCATGTCGACATACGTGCGCGGCATGTCGCCCATCTGCGGGATGCGGTAGTGCAGAAAATCGGTCGACAGCGTGCGGCGCGAGCGCGGGTTGATCTCCATGCGCTCATAGAGCGCGTAGCCCACGCCCTGCGCGATGCCGCCCTCGAGCTGACCGGCGACGGTCAGGCGGTTGATGGGCGTGCCGACATCCACGACCTCGATGATGTCCATGAGGCGGATGGCGTTGAGTTTCTTGTGGTATTCCGCCTTGACAAAGCAGACGGAGAACGGGTTGGGGCAGGCCAGAGCCTTGTAGGTGCCCGCGCCGATGGGCACGCTGCCCTTGGGGTCGAACAGGATCTTGCGCGCGGCGTCTTCAAAGCTCAGCTCAAGCTCCTCGCCGCCGCTGATATAGTAGCGGTGGTCCTTTTCCTTGACCGTGCAGCCGTCGTAGATGACCTTGAGCTGCTCGACCATCTTCTTTTTCAGATCGTCGCAAGCGAGCTTGACGGCGTTGCCGCAGATAAACGTCTGGCTTGAGCCGAACGTGCCGGTGTTATACGGCGTCAGGCCCGTGTCCGCCGCGGTGATCTGCACGCTGGAGAGTGGGATGCCGAGACACTCCGCCGCGATCTGGCTCTCCATCGTCTCGCTGCCCTGACCGATATCGGCAGAGCCGACGAGAAGATGCACGGACGCGTCGGCGTTGAGCATGACGACCGCGCCGCTCAGGCCCTCCTTCGAGGACGGGCCGGAGCCGTGGCAGCTGAAGGAGATGCCCCATGCCTGACGGATGTTTTCGTCGTCGATCAGGGGCTCTTTCTCGTCGATCTCCTTCTGGATTTGCTGGCAGCGGCGCGCGCAGTCCTCAATGCCGTTGCTGCTGACTGGGATGCTCGCGCAGGGGAAGCACTCGCCCACCTGCACGTGGTTCATCAGGCGGAATTCGACAGGGTCCATATCGAGCTTCTGCGCAAGGCGGTCCATCAGAATTTCGCGGCCGAACGTGAGCTGCGTGTTGCCGTAGCCGCGGAACGCGCCGCCCGTCACGTGGTTTGTGAAAACGCTCAGGCCGATGAACGAGTAGTTCGGCACGTTGTACTGCAATTTACGCGCGGCGGCGGCCACGACCGTCGGCGTGTGCGTGGTGTAGGGGCCGGCGTTCAGGCGGAACGTCGTATCAAAGAGCTGTAGCTTGCCGTTTTTGTCCGCGCCGATGCGAAGATCAACGTCGGAGGCGTGGCGCACGACGGAGTAGAAGTCCTCCTCGCGCGAATAGAGCAGCTTCACGGGGCGCTTGATCTTGCGCGAGATGAGCGCCGCGGCGTGCTGGGCGTGCAGCTGCTGGCGCGCGCCGAAGCCTGCGCCGACAAGCGGCTTGATGATGTGCACGTCCACTTCCTTGAGGCCGAAAAGCTCGGCCAGAATGCGGCGCTCCTGGAACACCGTCTGCGAGCAGCTGTAGATCGTCATGTGCTCGCCGTCGCTGAAGTCGCAGATGCAGCAGGTCAGCTCGATCATCGTGTGCTGCATCGGCGGCGTGACGAAGTGGTCTTCGAGAATGATGTCGGACTTTTCCTCGCCCGCAGCGATGTCGCCCTGCGACACCTCGCGCCGCTGGACGACGTTCGTGTCGGAAAGATGCGGCTGCATCGCGGGCGCGTTGTCGGCGAGCGCGGCCTTGACGTCAAGGATCGGCGCAAGGTTCTCGTACTCGACCTTCACTGCCTCGGCAGCGGCGCGGGCGGCCTCCTCCGTCTCCGCGGCGACGACGGCCACGCGGTCGCCGATGGTCAGCGGCTCGGTCGTCAGCACCTTTTCATCCGCCATCAGAAGCGGAGAGGGCGGGTTGCCCGAGCAGTTGAAGTAGGCCTGCGGGGCCTCCTCCGGCAGGGCGCAGCCGAGATATCCGGGAACCTTTTCCGCCTCGCTCACATCGATGCTCAGCACCTTGGCGTGGGAATACGGGCAGCGCACCAGCGCGGCGTAGGCCATGTTGGGGAGCTCTAAGTCGTCGGTGTACTTGCCGCGGCCCAGCGCCTTATCCATGGACTCAAGGCGCGGCGTGGCGTGGTTGACAATGTCGAAATGATGCTGCTCCATCACTGCTGCGCCCCCTTTCCGTTCGCGTACTGTTCAATGACCCTGGAGGCCGCGACGATGGCCTCCTCGATCTTCGTGTAGCCCGTGCAGCGGCAGAGGTTGCCGGACATGGCGGCGTGGATCTCCTCGCGCGTGGGATGGGGATCGCGGTCGAGCAGCGCCTTGGCCGCCATGATCATTCCGGGCGTGCAGTAGCCGCACTGGATGGCACCGGCGTCGATAAACGCCTGCTGCAGCGGGTGCGGCTCGTCGGCGGTGCCGATGCCCTCGATGGTCTCGACCGTGCTGCCGTCCGCCTCGATGGCGAACACACAGCACGAGTTGACCGCGCGGCCATCCATGATGACCGTACAGGCGCCGCATTCGCCAAGGTCACAGCCCTTCTTCGCGCCCGTCAGGTGCGCGCGCTCGCGCAGCACGTGCAGAAGCGTCTCCTGCGGCTCCACCGTGAACGCGCGGCTCTCGCCGTTGAGCGTCAGGTGAATCGTGTGGTTGTTTTCAAGCATGATGTTCTATCTCCTGTGCAGAATTTGCTGTTTGTTCCGTATTGGCCTTATTCTCCCGTTTCAGCCGCTTCGTGAGCTGCGACAGATACTGCTCGTCGACCGGAGAATAGGCGTCGCGCAGCAGCATTTTCGACTGCTGTAAGTAAACAGACACGTCTTTATTCAAATATCGTCCAAAAACAGCCTGAATGTCCGGTGAATCCTGCATTTGCAGGCTGATTTGTGCAAATATGCGGTTCAGCACGCCCACTTCGTAGCAGCTGCCGAGCCGCTGGGCATAATCGTCCGCCTTGATGAAAAGGCTCAGCGCCTTGCGATACTCTCCCTGCTCAAAGCAGAGGTAGCCGTAGTAGGCGAACGCGATACCGCGTCCCCACATCAGCTCCACCTTGTTGAACTGGTCGACTGCCTGCGAGAGGTATTCGTCCGCGCTTTCAAGGTCGCCCGCATCCAGCGCAGCCTGACCGGCGTAGGTGTAAAACGTCGCGATACCGCCGGTGAGAAAGTTTTCCGTGCAGATGGAGATGGCGCGCGTGTAGTACTGCATCGCCTCGCCATAGTGCATGCGGTTGCGTTCCACCTCGCCAAGCCATGCGTAAGATGCCGCGAGGTTGAAGAGGTATTTGTCCTTTTCCCCCGAGCGCTCGAAAATCTCGATCGCCTGCGTGAGCGAGGCGTAGCCCTCCTCGATGCGGCCCGACATGATGGAGCACAGACCCGACAGGCGCATCCAGATGGCGCGCTCTTCGGCTTTGCCGTCCTCGCCAAGCACGGCGAACGCCTTTTCGACAACCTCGTGCATCTGTTTGGTCTCGTAGCGGTCGATGTAGATGCAGATGAGCTGGCGGTAGGCCTTGATCATGTTGTTGCGGCACTGCTCGCTGTCCGAGTCGCGGTTGAGCTCGATGAGCGTGCGAATGTATGGCTCGCCCTGCGAATACTCCACCTTGCGGATGTGGAAGCGGCCCATCATGTGGTAGTAATCCGACAGGAATCCGTGCTTGTCGCTCTCGTCGAACTTGCCCTGATTGGCCTGCACCTGCGTCTGAATATCCTTGAGGATGCGCAGGATGCCGGCTCTGTCAGACGAGTCGAGCTGGAGGTCGTTTTCCGCATCCGTCGGCAGCGTTTCCCCGCCGAGCACCGGATAGTACTCGTGGGACAGGTTTAAATAGTTGTAAACGTACTCGACGTAGTACTTGAGGTATTTGCGCTCATTGCCCGCGCGCCTGCTGTGGTACATGAGCTTGGTATAAAGCGCATTGTCCGCGCTCGTGCCGCTGAGCCTGCGCTCGAGGCAGCAGGATATCTTTTCGTGCAGGATGCGCCGCTTGGTGAGCGAAAGCTCGCCGTAAACATACTCGAGAATTTTCTGGTGGCTGAACTGGAAGGCGACGCTCTCGGCGCGGATGACCTCGCGGATGAGCTTTTTGTCGATGAGCTTTTCCAAAATCGTGATGAGCTCGTACTCCTCTTTTCCCGAGAGCGATCGCATCATGTCGAACGATGCGCCGTCGAAGAAGAACGAGAGCAGATCAAGAATGCTGCGCTCTTCCGACGGCAGCGACATGATGCGGATGCGGATCGTGTCGCGCATGTTCGGCGTGATGTCGGCCACCGAGCCGTTGAACTTGAGGTTGTTGACCGTTTCGATGATGAAAAAGGGGTTGCCCTCAGTCTCGCGGAAGAGCTGCTGGCGCAGCGCAGGCGTGGAAAAGCGGTCCGGCAGCAGAAGGTCTGCAAGCTGCCCCGTCTCGTCCACAGAAAAGCGCGGCAGCTGGAGCTCCGACAGAAAGCGCGCAGCCTTCATCTCCTCCAAAAAGCTGCCCACATACTGGTGCCGCTCGTCGCGGACGCCGAAAAGGAACAGGATGCGGTGGTTTTTGTCCGAGGTCAGGATATCGCGGATCAGCGAGATCGACACACTGTCTGCCCACTGGAGATCGTCAAAGTAGAAGATCATCCGCTGCGCGTGTGACAGGCGCATCAGCGCGTAGGTGATCGCGCGCAGGTTGCTGCTGCCGCTCTCGGTCGTGATGTCGTCCTGGTCGATGGCTTTTTCCAGGTCGACCTGCCAGAGATACGGGAACGCGCGCGACACCGCCGCACGAAAGAGCGTCGCGTCCGCGCCGCTCGCGCGATTTTTAAGGTCGCGCCCCAGCTGCTCGAAGATGTTCTGCCAGGGCTTTAAGACGTAGTTCTCCTCGGCGCGGTAGCAACAGGTCTGATAGATCGCCGCCTGCGTTTTCCCCAGTGAGGAGAGCACCGTTTGAAAGAGCTGCGTCTTGCCGATGCCGGCCTCGCCGGTCACGGCAAGGCTGATCGCGCCGCGGCCCCCGGAAAATTGCAGGATGTCGTCTACGAGCTTCCCGCGCTCCTCCTCGCGGCCCATGAACGGGCCGCTGTCCTTTTCGCTCTCCGGCGAGGTGATGCTCTCCTTCTGCGAGAGCACGTGCAGCACGCTCTTGTTGCGCTCCTGCCGGATGTTCTGCACGAGAGCTGTGATCTCTTCGCTCGGCGACTGGAACAGCTCTTCGGAAAGCAGCTTTTCGAGCCTGTCGTACAGCGCCACTGCCGAGGAATACTCGCCCCGTGCGCGGTAAATTTCAATTAAATAGACATAGCCGAACTCATCAAACTCGTCGAGCGCCATGAGCTTCTGGCATTCCAGCTCGCAGTCCTTGTAGCGCTCGTCCTGAAACGCCGCGACGATGGACTCCTTGAGCCGCTCCTGCAGCAGCCCTCGATAGTGCTGGCGGTTGTTGAGCAGCCATTCGTTGTAGTATTCGTTGTCCTTGAGATAAAAGTTTCCGAGAAAGTCGCCCGCGTAAAAGCTGAAATCCGTCAGATTTTTGTCGTTAAAGCGATCGATGTCCAGATCGATTCTGATCTCAGGGTTGATCTGAATGACATTTTTCGACGCGCCGACAAGAAAATCGCGGCCGAACTCGCGCCGGATCACATAGATGGCGTTGCGCATGTTGGACTGCACCTTATGCTCGTCCGCACTGTCGCCCCAGATGATGTCGGCGAGCTTGGGGCGAAAGGTCTCCTTTTCGACAAGAAGATAGTACACCAGTGCCTCGGCCTGCTTGAACGGCAGGTTGACCTGTTTCCCGTCGAGCAGGATCCGTCCTGAGCCAAGAAGTTCGGCTGTAATCTTTTGCATCAGACTTTCTCCTTTCTTTTCCAAAAGTTGGATGCTTGCCTCTGCCCTCTCCAAAAAAGAGCGACGTATTGATTACAGTATAATGGCCGTTTTCGGCAGAAGCAAGCGTTTAATTCGCGTCGAATCCATTCAACTTTTGTGCATCATGCCCCAAAGCGACCGGTACGCGGGAACGCACCGGTCGCTTTGGGTTGTGTGGAGAAGAGGGATGCTTACAGCTCGCCGACCGCTGCTTCCACAGCGCTCAGCAGCTCGTCAGACTCGATGAGGCTGATCGTAGCCTTGGACTGGTTGCCCATGTAGATATCTTCTTTCTGGAACTTGATGAGTTCGTTGACCTTCTCATAGGCGATAGAAGTGCCCTTGCCCAGCTTGAACTCGCCGAGCTGGTCCTGCGTGATCCAGATGCCGCGGGAGGCCAGCAGCAGCTCGATGCCGAGGATCTTCTCGAGGTTCTTGATGACGAGCTTGGCCTTGCGGGCGGCCCAGGGCGCCATGGAGACGTGGTCTTCCTGGTTGGCCTTGGTCGGGATGGTGTCGCAGACGGAGGGGAACGCCAGCGTCTTGTTCTCAGACGCGAGGGCGGAGGTGGAGCAGCAAATGATGTTGTAGCCATAGTTCAGGCCGATGGGCTCGCCGGCGAGCGCCAGAGGCAGACCGTAGCTGATGGTAGGATCGCACATCGTGAAGCAGCGGCGGTCGGAGACGTTGCCGATCTCGACGAGGGACATCGTCAGGATATCCATCGCGAAGCCGGTGGGCTCGCCGTGGAAGTTGCCGCCGGAGAGGAACTCGTAGTGACCGTCGCCCTTGGGGAAGATCAGCGGGTTATCGGTGGCGGCGTTGATCTCGACCTCGACGAGGTGCTTGACATAGTCAAGGTTCTCGCGGCAGACGCCCTGCACCTGCGGCATGCAGCGGAAGCAGTAGTTATCCTGCACGCGCTCCTGATAGTGCGGATGCATGATGTCGTGCTCGAGGTGGACCTTGCGGGCGTCCTCGGTGACGCGGGTGGAACCCTCGACGAGCTTCATCACGTTGGCAGCGGCCTTGATCTGGCCAGCGTAGGGGCGGGCCTCCTGGATGCGCTTGTCAAACGCGCGGGTCTCGCCGCGGATGGCTTCAAGAGACAGCGCGGTCGTGATCTCGGAGAGCTTGTACAGGCGCTCGGCGTCGTGCACGTTCAGGCACGCCATACCGGCGAACATTGTGGTGCCATTGAGCAGCGCCAGGCAGTCCTTGGCCTTGAGCTGGAACTCGACGGGGGTAATGCCGGCCTTTTTCAGCGCTTCCTGTGCGGGCATGCGCTCGCCCTGATAGAAGGCCTCGGCCTGGGGCACGCCGATGAGAACGGAGACGATGTGAGCCATGGGGGCAAGGTCGCCGCAGGCGCCCACGCTGCCCTGCCAGGGCACGACGGGATGCACACCCTTGTTGAGCAGCTCGACAAGGCGCTCAACGACGACCGGACGCAGGCCGGAAACGCCGCGGCAGAAGGCGTTCAGACGGACGCACATGGCCGCGCGGACCACTTCCTCGGGAGCCGGATCACCGACGCCGCCGCAGTGGGACAAAACGGTGCGATACTGATGCAGATCGCTCTCTTCGATCGTGACCTTGTGATCCTTGTGCTTGCCAAGGCCGGTGTTGAAGCCGTAAACGGCGGGCGCGTCATCGCGCATCCATTCACTCTCCATGTAGTTGCGGACTTCGGCGATATGTGCCATGCAGTCCTTGTCGATCTCGACCTGATAACCGTTGCGGGCAACGTTGACGACGTCTTCAATGGAAAGATCCACGCCGTTGAGAATAACCTTGTTCATTTGCTTTCTCCTTTTTCTCGATTCTTTGTTGGAGTCAGGGGGAACTCGCGCTCCCCCTGCTCAAATTAACAGCTTATGGGATGATGTCTTCCTTGGCCTGCTCGGGGGTGATGCGAGTGATGGTCCAGCCGGTCCAGATGCAGATCAGCGAGACAATGGGGCAGAGCATGGAGAAGAACATGTAGGGCGCATAGGCCGCGGTGGCGCAGCCGAGCGTTGCGAGGATATAAACACCGTCAGTACTCCAGGGGCAGAACGGCGCGCAGATCGTGCCGACGTCCTCAAGGATACGGGACAGGTTCTTGGGGTGCAGACCGCGCTCACGGAAAGCCTCGCGGAACATACGGCCGGGAAGCACGATCGCGACATACTGCGCGGCGGTGGCGAAGTTGGTGAAGAGCGTGGCAAAGATAGCGGTGGTCATCATGGCCTTGTCGCTCTTGGCCTTGCTGAGGATCTTTTCGATGATGGCGTGGACAGCACCGGTGGTCTCGACCACACCGGCAAACGCCAGGGCGATCAGGATCAGGGCAACGGTATCGAGCATGCTGGAGAGGCCGCCGCGGTTAACGAGACGGTTGATCTCGGCAACGCCGGTATCCATGCTCACACCGGTGTACATGGAGGCGAGGATCGTCGCGAGGTTTGCCTTCTGGAAAATGGCCGCGAAGATGCCGCCGAGAGCGGAGACGCCGATCAGGCCGGGGATGGCGGGCACCTTGAAGATAACCATGAGCAGAACGCACAGCGGGGGAATGAGCATCACAGGGCTGATGGTGAAGAACTCCTTGAGCGTGCCCATGTAGAGGTCAATCGTCTCCATGCTGGCCGTACCCTTGACGACTGTGAAGCCCATGATGGCGTAGATGATCAGGGAAATAATGATGGACGGGCCTGCGGTAACGACCATGTGCTTGACGTGGGTGAACACCGTGGTACCGGCCATGGCGGGAGCGAGGTTCGTGGTATCGGACAGGGGGCTCATCTTATCGCCGAAGTAAGCGCCGGAGATGATCGCGCCGACTGTCATGCCGAGGGGAACCTGAAGCGCGGTGCCGACGCCGACCAGCGCCACACCGACGGTGCCCATCGTCGTCCAGGAAGAACCCGTGAAGGTCGAAACCATAACGCACAGGGCACAGGCGGCGAAGAGAAAGATTTTCGGGGACAGCCAGGTTAGGCCGTAGTAGATCATTGTGGGGATGATGCCGCCGAGCATCCAGGTGCCGACGACCATACCGATGATGAGCATGATGAGGATGGCGGGGGCGGAGGCCTTAATGGTCTCGCTCATGCCCTTTTCCATTTCATCCCAGGTAAAGCCGCTCGAAACGCCCGCAATGGCGGCGACGATCGTGGCGATGACCAGAGGGATGTGTGCCGAGGTGCCGAGCACGTTGATGCCGCAGAGGATCAGCGCAAACACACAGATAAAAACGACAAGCGCTTTTCCGAAGCCAACGGTCTTTTTTGTTTCTGTTGCAGAGTTCATTTTCTATTCCTCCCAAAAAATGTAATGGTATTCGTTATGGGGACTTTGCTTTCTTGCGGTAATGTTGTGAGGGTTCCATGGCTTATGACTCGCACCTCCCAGCGCTCGGCCGCCTTTTATCCCTTTCGCGGAACTTTAACGCGGCAGCAGTATCATTGACACAACGCAACTGTAAGCATCAAAAATCAAAAAATCGTCAAATTTTTTGTAAAATCGATTTGACGCTTAAAATTTTTTTGACACAGCCTGTCGAAATGCGTTTTTCTTGACGCTCCTTTGACGGTTGTGGTTCATTATAGGGTATCAATAAAGGGTTTTGCCGCCGCATTTTGCGGCTGCATTCGTTCCGATAAACATTCTGGGAGAATCCATTATGAACTATCAATACATCGGCAAGAGCACGCCTGTCAACAATTCCCGCGCCAAGGCCAGCGGTCTTCTGCGCTACGCGGGTGACATGCAGCTGCCGAACATGCTGCACATGAAGCTCGTGCTCAGTCCCGTTGCCCACGGGATCGTCAAAGCGATCGACGCCTCCGCCGCGCTTGCGACGCCCGGCGTCGCAGCGGTGCTGTCGTTTGAAAACACGCCCGACACCAAATACAACCGCGGCCGCGTCCGCATCAGCGAGGATGTCATGGACCAGGAAACGCTCTTCAGCCGTCACGTCCGTTTTGTCGGCGACCGCGTGGCTGCCGTGCTGGCCGATTCGCCGGAGATCGCCGCTGCCGCGGCGGAGAAGATCAAGCTCGAGATTGAAGAGCTTCCCGCCGTTTTCACTGTTGAAGATGCGATGAAAGAGGGCGCGCCGCAGCTGCACGAGGACGGCAACACGGTCACACTGCCCGAATGTGGCTTCGGCGGCAGATATGCCGATGTGCAGGGCGAAGAGTTCATCCACCGCTCACAGACGCAGCGTGTCTCGCATATCGCCATGGAAACGCACTGCGCCGTGGCAGACTATAACCCCGGCACCGACCGCATGACCGTCTGGTCTCCCACACAGTCGACATTTGGCGTGCGCTCGTGTGTTGCAGCGCTGCTTGGAATGCCGATGAGCCATGTGCGCGCCATCAAAACACCGATGGGCGGCTCGTTCGGCTGCAAGCAGGAGATGATCCTGGAACCGCTGGCCGCCGTCGGCGCAAAAATGACGGGACGCCCCGTCAAGCTTCAGCTCGACCGGCGCGAGACCATCCTCTGCACTGTGCTGCGCCATCCCATCAAAAGTGAAATTCGCGCCAAATTCGACAAAGGCCATATTCTCAAAGCGCTCGACCTGACCGCTGAGCTCGACGCGGGCGGTTATCAGGGTGTTTCGCCGGATTACATGGGATCCATGTTCAAAAAGCTCTCCTGGGTCTACGGCGTGGAGGATGTAGCGTACCATGCGACCTCCACCTGTACGAATACGCCCGTCTCCGGCAGCTACCGCGGCTGGGGCGGACCTGAGACCGCGTTCATCATGGAAAACATGATGAACGCCGCCGCGCAGAAATTCCGCTGTGACCCGCTCGAGTTGCGGCTCAAAAATATCCTGCCGCCCGACGCAATCAGCAAAATTGGCAATTTCCCGCTCGGCGATGTCCGCCTTGAGGACGTGCTGCGCCTTGGCAGTGAACGTTTCCGCTGGTCCGAGCGCCGCGCCGCCGCGCAGGCGCAGGATCGAAGCAGCCGCTATCTCAAGGGCGTCGGCCTCGCCGTGTCCACCCATACCTCAGGCTACTATCCTCGCCGTCTTGACTGGTGCACTGTCACGGCCAAGTTTGAAGAGGACGGCTCGGCGAGCTTCAACTGCAACATCCACGACCATGGCTGCGGCACGGTTGCCGCGCTGAAGAATATTGCCGCAGAAGAACTCTCCATCCCCCCTGACACCATTGACTTTCCCGAGGGCGACACAGAGTACAACGGCCTTGACAACGGCTGCTACACGAGCCGCACGATCTACGTCACCGGCCGCGCCGTACAGGAAACGGCGCAGAAGCTCAAGGCCCTGCTGCTTGAAAACGCGGCAAAGCTCATGGACTGCGACGCATGCGAGCTCTCCTGTCAGGACGGCATGGTGTTCGTCACCGCCGATCCCTCGCGCCGCAAAACCTACAGCGACGTCGTCTACTATTCCGCCGACCAGTACGGCGGCAGCGGCGCGATCTTCGTCTCCCACACCTACCAGCCCTCGTCCAACCCCGGCCCCGCCTCTGCCCACTTTGCCGAGGTCGAGGTCGACACGCTGACCGGTCTCTGCCGCCTGACGGCATTCACCGCCGCGCACGACGTTGGCAAAGCCATCAATCCCGAGATCTGCCGCGGACAGGTCGGCAGCGCCTTGCAGCAGGGCATGGGGCTTGTCTTTTGCGAGCAGGTCAAAATCGACCCGAAGACCGGCCAGCCGCTCAACGCCACCCTGCAGCGCTATCACGTGGCACGCGCGTGCGACTTCCCACACATTGAGACAGTGCTTGTCGAAAACGGCAGCCCCGAGGGGCCCTACGGCGCCAAGTCCATCGGCGAATCCTGCTTTGTGCCGGTCGCGCCGGCGCTGCTTGCCGCCGTCAATGACGCACTGCAAACCGATCTGACCACCCTGCCGCTGACGCCGGAGAAAATCATCCGCGCCGTGCAGGAAAAACGCAAGGAGGCGTCGCTCTGATGGAAATTCGCTTTTATTTGAACGGGAAAGAAACCGTTGTGAACGCCTCGCCAGAGCGCCTGCTTGTCGATGTGCTGCGCGAAGATCTGCATCTGACGGGCACGAAGCGCGGCTGCGGCGAGGGCGAGTGCGGCACCTGCACGGTGCTGCTCGACGATAAGGCCGTCCACGCCTGCATGACGATGATCGCGCAGGTGAACGGACATCGCATCATCACGTCCGAGGGTGTCGAATCCGACCCTCGCATCGCACCCATCATCCCCGCCTTTGTGAACAACATGGCCATTCAGTGCGGCTACTGCACGCCCGGCATGGTGATGAGCGCCGCGGGCCTGCTGCTCAACAATCCCGATCCCACCGAAGACGAGATCCGCACCGCGATCTCCGGCAATATCTGCCGGTGCAGCTGCTATGAACAGATCCTGCGCGCCATCCAGCAGGCCGCGCACGACATGAAGGAGGCGGCCAAATGAACTTCTTTCAGCCAACAAACCGCGAAGAGCTCGCCTCTGCCCTCGCGTCCCTCTCCGGCGGCTCCATTGTCGCCGGGTGCACAGACTTTTTGGCTCAGCGCAACGGCAAGGTCTGGCACGCGGACGCTATTTTGAGCCTGACGGAGATGCAGGAGCTCAAGCAAATTGAATTGACCGGCGATTCTCTCGCCGTCGGCGCGGTGTGCGTGCATTCGCAGGTCGCACAGTCCCCCGTTGTGCGGCAGTATTTTCCCGCACTCGCCATGGCGTGCAGCCAGGTCGGCTGCGCGCAGATCCGCAACCGCGGCACGCTCGGCGGCAGCATCGGCACCTCTTCCCCCGCGGGCGACGTCTACCCGCCCCTGCTCGCGCTCTGCGGCGCGGCCGAGGTGATGAACAGCCGCGGCGCGGTGCGCACCATCCCCGCACGCGAGCTCGTGCTCGGCAAGGGCAAGACCGCGCTCGCGAGCGACGAGGCCATTCTGCGCTTCCTCCTCCCCCTGCCCACCGAACATGAGATCAGCGCGTTCGACAAGATCGGCGAGCGGCACCAGGTCACGATCTCCAAGATCAACCTCGCCGTCAGCGCGGTTGTCGAAAACGGCTGCATCCAGAGCGCGCGCGCCGCGCTCGGCGCGGTCGCGCCGCACGCCTACCTTTCAGAAGACGCCGCGGCGTTCCTTGGCGGAAAGCCACTCACGGCGGAGACCGGCGCCGCGCTCGGCGACCTGCTCTCTTCCGAGGTCGAGCGCGTCATCGCGGGGCGCGGCTCCATGCCCTACAAGCGTGAGGCCGTCCGTGGCCTTGCACAGGACGTGTTCGCCCGTCTGATCGCGCTGGCGCAGGAGCGCGGCCTATGAAAAAAGAGATCCGTATCGACGAGCTCCGCGTCATGATGCTCGACGCGCTCACGCTGCGCGGCATCGGCAGCGAGGACGCCGATTTCATCGTCGATGATTTTCTGGATGCTGAGCTCGAGGGCCACAAGACCCACGGCGTCTCCAAATTCCTGACCCTCGACATCGGTCTTTCAGGCCGCGAGAGCGGCATTGAAATTGTGAGACAAACCGGCGGCCACGCCAAGATCGACGGCCACCGCGAGCTCGGCCACATCGCCGCGCGGCAGGCTGCCGCGTTCAGCGTAGAGCTCGCCAAGGAATATGGCGTCGGCCTTGTCGCGCTGACCAACGTCAGCCGCTATGCCCGCCTTGTCCCCTATTCCCGCCTGATCGCCGAGCGTGGCTGCATCGGCATCGTCACGAACAACGGTGGTCCCGCGCACGTGGTTCCGTTTGGCGGCAGCGCGCCGATGTTCGGCACAAATCCGCTTTCCTTCGGCTTCCCGCAGGGCGAAAAGCCCCCCCTCCTCTTTGACTTTGCCACCGCGCAGGGTGTGTGGGGCGAGCTGCGGCAGGCCATTGTCGAGGAGCGTTCCCTCCCCGAGAGGACTTTTCTCGATGCTGCCGGCGCTTTCACCACCGATCCACAGCGCGTGCAGGGCGTGCTCCCCTTCGGCGGGGCGCGCGGCGCGGCGCTGTGCATGGCGCTCGAAATTCTGACCGGCGCGTTCGTCGGCGCAAAGATGGGCGGCGAGATCCGCGATGAATACGACCTCGGCTACCTGTTCTGCGCCCTGTCGCCGGAAATGTTTTCTTCCGCAGACGATTTCATCGCGCAGACATCGGCGCTGGCCGAGGCTGTACGCACCAGCGCACCCGCCGCAGGAAATGCACAGGTCTTCGTCCCCGGCGAACGTTCCGCCCAGCGCCGCAGCGAGCAGCTTGCGCGCGGCACGGTCGAGCTCGAAGCCGATGTTTATGACCGCATCCGCGCGATGAGCCTTTCGCGCGAGGGCGGCTACGAAAATTCCCGCAGTATGAACTGAGATACCTCTCTTTTCATAAAGAAAAACAGCATGAGGCAGCGGGCACTGCTTCGTGCTGTTTTTTACGCAAAAAGCGGTCCGCTGAGATTTCAGCAGACCGCTTTTTCTATTCACTTTTCGATCAGATAGCTGCCGCTGTCCGTCGCCTCCGTCACGATGGGGACGAACTCGACGTCGTAGGCCTTCATCGCCTCGGTGACGCTCTCGAGCTGGTCTGCCGTGACCTTGACGTACACGCGGTCGAACTTTTCCGTGAGCTCGCTCATCACGATGCCGGACTTCTCTTCGCTGCCTGCAAGCGCGATGTCCGCGTCCACGCTGACGGAGAGCTTGCCCTTGTAGCCCGCCTGCTCAAGCGCGGTGTGGATATCGTCGGCGAGCAGCGCAAGCGCCTCCTGCTGCGTCATGGTGCGCTCGTCCGTCTTGATGCGGCTCATGCGCCCCTCGCGCGGGTAGTGGAAATCGTCGAGCAGAAGCTCATCAAAGCCCATCTTGCCGCATTCCGTGACGATATCGGTCACATATGCCCGCGCGGCCTGCTTTTCGGGCGCGAGCCAGTGCGTGCTGTTCGTATCGTACCAGACGAATCCCGTCAGCTGGCACACGGCGGCGTCCGTCATGTGCTCGTAGGCGTACAGGCTGTCGTGCAGCGTGCTGATGCGGCCGATCGTATAGTAGTCCGAGTCGACAAGGCCCTGAATGGCCGTGTCCGATGTGCTGTTCCCGGCCACCGCGCCGCAGTCGATCGCGCCCTGCACTTTGGAATTATAGTAGAGCTTGCCGCTCGCGTCCTTGAACTCGACCGCCACGGCGTTCACGTCCTTATCAAGGCCATCGAGCGCTGCCTGCCAATCGCTGCCGAGCGCGTCCGCGCCCAGCTCGACCGCGTAGGTATCCTTGATGACGGGCTTTTGCACCGTGATCTCAAGGTCGTCCTGCTTCTTATCGTCGCCGCTGTCGCCGCCATTTACGCTATCGTCCTGTGGGGTCTTCTTTATCCAGGGGAACTCAAAGCGGACCGAGCCGTCCGCATCGTATACCATATAGCGCTGCGCAAACAAAAAGCCGCACGCCAACAGCAAAATGACCACCAGCACCACGGCCAGCACGCCTCTGCCGCGCCTGCGCCCGCGATAACCGGTATAGCCCTTCGTTCCGCTCGATCTTCTTGCCATTGTCTGCATCCGCCTCCTTTTTCTCGTGCAACAGTTTACCTTTTGAGAGCAAAAAAATCAACAAAAACCTTTCGGTTTTTGTTGATTTTCCGCTTTTGTATGCTTTAGCCCTCGATAGCGTCCATTAGCGCGACGCGGCGGGCGTGGCGGCCGCCCTCAAACGCGGTGGAGAGGAACGTCTCAACCATGGCCGCGGCCAGCTTCGGGCCCGTGAAGCCCGCGCCGATGGCCATCATGTTCGCGTTGTTGTGCTGGCGGCAGAGCTGCGCCTCGAGCGTATCGGCGCAGTGCGCGCAACGGATACCCTTGACCTTGTTCGCCGCAATGGAGATGCCGATGCCCGTCGTGCACACGACGATACCGTACTCGCACTCTCCGCTTGCGACGGCACGCGCGGCGGCCTCGCCGAAAATGGGATAGTCGCAGCTCTCGGTGGAATAGGTGCCGCAGTCCTTAACCTCGTGGCCCAGGCCCTCCAGCTGCTTTTTGATGCCTTCCTTCATGGCGTATCCGCCGTGGTCACAGCCCAATGCGATCTTCATAGTTTTTCTCCTTTTATCGGTCAGATTTTGTGAAAGACCGGTTTTTTCTTTTCAAACGTACACACATAGCCAAGGTCGCAGCTTTTCAAAAGCTCCTGCGTTTCCCGCACGTGCGTGCCGACGAATTCCGGCGTGTGCGCGTCGGTGCCGATGGTGATGATCTCGCCGCCGAGCTCGTGATAGAGCCTCAGCCATTTTTGATCCGGCAGCGGCGTGTTGCCGCGGTTCACATTGCACTCGATGCCGCAGCCATTTTCAATGAGCGCGCGAAACACCTGCGCGACCTCGTCTTCAAAGCCGTCGAAGCTCATGTGCATGTCGTGGTTTTCGTTCATGTAGCGCAGCGGCAGCGTCAGGTGTCCCAGCACGGAGAACTTCCCCCACTTTGCCGTTTGCAGCACGAGCGTGAGGTAGTCCGCGATCTGCTCGCGCGCCTCCTGCTCCGTGGCCTCGGGCATGAAGTAGAGGTCGTTCCAATTGTACTTTTCCGACAGCTGATGCTGCGAGCCGATGACAAAGTCGAGCTCCGGCAAACGCGAGAGCAGCTCGTCTGCGTGGGCAAAATCGCGCATCGCCTCGCCGAGTTCGATGCCGCGGCGGACGATGATCTTCCCGTCCGCCGCCTGGTCGGCGCGCGCAAAGGTCTCTTCACGGTTTGAAAAATCGTGCTCCCAGTGCGCCGTCTCCCTCGGGCGGAACAGGTCTACATGGTCGGTCAGGCACATTTCCTGCAAACCCTGCGCGATGCCCGCGCGCACCATGTCTTCCACCGGCGTTTTCGAGTCGAACGAAAGCGAACAGTGGGTGTGATAATCGGATAAATACATCTTCTATTCGTTACAGCTTGAACTTTCCGAAAAAGCTCTTGTGTTCCTCATAATTCTTCTCGCCGAGCGACTCGCTGAACTTCTTGAGCGCTTCCTTCTGCTCGCGGTTCAGGTTGCGCGGCGTCTCGATATACACGGTGACGTACTGGTCGCCGCGGCCGCGGCCGTTGAGGCCGGGGATGCCCTTGCCCTTCAGGCGGAACGTCGTGCCGCTCTGCGTCCCCTCGGGGATGGTGTATTTCACCTTGCCGTCGATCGTCGGGATCTCAAGCTCCGCGCCGAGCACCGCCTGCGTGAACGTGATGGGCGCTTCGCACAGGACACTCGTGCCCTCGCGGCGGAAGATCTCGTGCGGACGCACGGACACGACGATCAGAAGGTCGCCCGCGGGGCCGCCGTTCTTGCCCGCGTTGCCCTGCGCGCGCAGCGAAATGGTCTGCCCGTTGTCGATGCCCGCGGGAATGCTGACCTTGATGGTCTTGCGGTGGCGGATCATGCCCTTGCCGCCGCACTTGGGGCAGGGCTGATGAATGATCTTACCCTTGCCTCCGCAGCGCTGGCAGGGGGCCGACGTCGACATATAGCCCAGCGGCGTCTGGCGGCGCTGCTGGATCACGCCGCTGCCGCGGCAGTCAGGGCAGACCTCGGCGGTCGTGCCCTTGGCGCAGCCCGAGCCGCGGCAGTCAGGACACTGCTCGATGCGGTCGATGCTGACTTCCTTCTCGCAGCCGAAGGCCGCCTCTTCAAAGCTGATGTTCACGCTCGTGCGCAGGCTTTCGCCGCGCTGGGGCGCGTTGGGGTTCGCGCGCGCGCCGCCGAAGCCCCCGCCGAAGAAGCTGCCGAAGATATCGCCGAGGTCGCCGAAGTCGAACCCGCCCGCGCCGTAAGCGCCGCCACCGGCACCTGCGCCGTAATTCGGGTCAACGCCCGCAAAGCCGAACTGGTCGTAGCGCGCCTTCTTGTCTGGGTCGCTCAAAACCTCGTTCGCTTCGTTGATCTCCTTGAACTTCTCCTCGGCTTCCTTGTCGCCGGGGTTCATGTCGGGATGATACTTGCGTGCGAGCTTTTTGTATGCTTTTTTGATCTCTTCTTCCGAAGCGCCCTTGGAAACGCCGAGCACCTCGTAATAGTCTCTTTTATTTTCAGCCATAGACTACGCTCCTAAAAACGCCGCAATCGGGGGCAGTATAAACTGTCCCCGCTGCGTCGATCGGTTTCAAATTACTTCTTATTGTTGTCGTCGTCATCCACGACCTTGTAGTCAGCATCATAATACTGCTGACCGTTCGGGCCGGTCTGCGCGCCGCCGTTCTGGCCGCCCATGTCAGGGCCAGCCTGTGCGCCGCCCTGCGGGTTCGCCTGCTGATAGAGCTTCTCGCTCATCTGGTAGAACATCTGCGTGAGCTCTTCGGTCGCGCTCTTGATGGCGTCGGTGTCGTCGCCCTTGAGGACTTCCTTCAGCTTGTCGATACCGCTCTGGACCTTGGCCTTCTCGTCCGCGGGGATCTTGTCGCCCACTTCGCCGAGGGTCTTCTCGCTCTGGTAGACCATCTGGTCGGCCTGGTTGCGGACTTCGACCTTTTCCTTGATCTTGGCGTCCTCAGCGGCGTACTGCTCGGCGTCCTTGACGGCCTTTTCGATATCCTCCTTGCTCATGTTGGAGGAAGAGGTGATGGTGATGTGCTGCTCGGTGCCGGTGCCAAGGTCCTTTGCGCTGACGTTCACGATGCCGTTGGCGTCGATATCGAACGTGACCTCAATCTGAGGCACGCCGCGGCGGGCCGGAGCGATGCCGTCGAGGTGGAAGCGGCCGAGGCTCTTGTTGGCAGCGGCCATCTCGCGCTCGCCCTGCAGGACGTTGACCTCAACGCTCGTCTGGTTATCGGCGGCGGTGGAGAAGATCTGGCTCTTCTTCACGGGGATGGTGGTGTTGCGGTCGATGAGCTTGGTGCAAACGCCGCCCATGGTTTCAATGCCCAGGGACAGCGGGGTGACGTCGAGCAGCAGCAGGCCCTTGACATCGCCGGTCAGAACGCCCGCCTGAAGAGCAGCGCCCATGGCGACGCACTCATCGGGGTTGATGCCCTTGAAGCCTTCCTTGCCGGTGAGCTTCTTGACCATTTCCTGCACGGCGGGGATACGGCTGGAGCCGCCGACCATCAGAACCTTGTGGATGTCGTTGCCGGTGAGGCCCGCATCGCTGAGCGCCTGACGGACAGGGCCGGCAGTGGCTTCGACCAGGTGCGCGGTCAGCTCGTTGAACTTAGCGCGCGTGAGGGTCAGGTCGAGGTGCTTCGGGCCGGTGGCGTCGGCCGTGATATACGGGAGGTTGATGTTGGTGGAGGTCACGCCGGAAAGCTCGATCTTGGCCTTCTCGGCAGCTTCCTTCAAGCGCTGCATGGCGACCTTGTCGCCGCTGAGGTCGACGCCGTCGGTACGCTTGAACTCGCTGACCATCCACTTCATGATGCACTCATCGAAGTCGTCGCCGCCGAGGCGGTTGTTGCCCGCGGTGGCCAGAACCTCAATAACGCCGTCGTCGATATCGAGGATGGACACATCGAACGTACCGCCGCCGAGGTCGTAGACCATGACCTTCTGGCTCTGCTCCTTGTCGACGCCGTAGGCGAGGGCCGCGGCCGTCGGCTCGTTGATGATACGCTTGACCTCGAGGCCGGCGATCTTACCGGCATCCTTGGTCGCCTGACGCTGCGCATCGGTGAAGTAAGCGGGAACGGTGATGACGGCTTCGCTCACGGGGCCGCCGAGGTAAGCCTCCGCGTCGCTCTTGAGCTTCTGCAGGATCATCGCGCTGATCTCCTGCGGGGTGTACTTCTTGCCGTCGACTTCGACTTTATAATCAGAGCCCATCTCGCGCTTGATCGAAGAGATCGTGCGGTCGGGGTTGGTGATGGCCTGACGCTTTGCGACCTGACCGACCATACGCTCGCCGGTCTTACTGAACGCGACGACGGACGGGGTGGTGCGGTTGCCTTCGGCGTTGGGGATGACGACGGCTTCGCCGCCTTCCATCACGGCCACACAAGAGTTGGTAGTACCAAGGTCAATACCGATAACTTTAGACATAATGTTGTCCTCCTAAGATCTATCTTAATTTTTTTGTTAACGAAATAAATTTATCATTTCGCGCTTCCGCGCGGAATTTGCACTTTAATTGGCCACTTTTACAATGGCAAATCGCAGCACCTTATCGCCCAGCGTGAAGCCCTGCTGGAGCACCTCGACCACGGTGTTTTCCCCGTAGTTTTCGTCTTCCACATGCATCACGGCGTTGTGCTTTTCAGGGTCAAAGGGCTTTCCGGCGGCGTCCATCGTTTCAACACCCAGCTTTTTGAGGCTCTCTTTGAACTGGTTGAACACCATTTCAAGGCCCTTGCGGTGGGGCGACTCCTCGTCGCCATACTGGGCAAGGCCGCGCTCGAGGTTATCGTAAACGCCCAGCAGCGCCTTGATCGTGTCGATCTTCGCATCAGCGTAAAGGCTTTCCTTTTCCTTCGCAGTGCGCTTGCGGTAGTTGTCGTACTCGGCGGCAAGGCGCAGGTATTTGTCCTGCTCGTCGGCAAGCGACTTGGCAAGGCCTTCCATCTTCTCCATCTGCTCGCGCGTGACGGTGAAGGTCTCGGGCTCCGCGCTCTTCTCAGCGGTCTCGTCAGCCTTGGCGGTCTCTGCGGTCTTGGCCGCTTCGTCTGCTGTCGGCTGCTGCGCCGTGTTCTTTTCCGGCGTGCTCTCCGCCGCGTTCTGCTTGTCTTTCTTACCCATTTCTTACTCCTTATCTTCTTCCTTGGGCGGAAGCTCGTTCTTGCCGAACATCCGCGTCAGGCTGTCTGCAAAATAACTCAGCCGCGCCGTCACGGTGGCGTAGTCCATTCTGGTGGGACCCACCACACCGACGAGGCCGCGCATCCCGTCGCCGATATCGTAGCTGGCGACGACCACGCTCGTTTCCTTGAGCGCCTCGTTCACGTTTTCCGGCCCGATCAGGATCTTGAGCGGCGCGCCGTCATCCGGCACGGGAAGCTCTTCCTTGTTATCCACAAGGAATGTCACGAGATCGTGCGCCTTGTCGACATCGCGGTACTCAGGCATTTTCAAGATCTGGCTCGCGCCCGCGGTCTCCACATTGCGCTGCGCGCTCTGCTCGAGCACACCGATCGCATATTCGACCGCTTTGGACACCACTAAAAATAGCTCGGGCGAAAGCTGCTCGGAAAGGCTCATCAGCCTTGCACTCATCTCATCGGCGCTCCGGCCGGTGAAGTGCGTGTTCAAAAGCTCCTTGACGTCCGCAAGCCGCTGGCTGTCGAACGGGAGGTCCGAGCGCTGGAGCTGGCTCTTCACGCGGTTATCCTCGCCCATCACCACGACGATGAAGCACATTTCATCGACCGCGATGAGCTCGAAGCGCTTGACGCTCGCCTCGCGCCGTCCGCCCGTCACGCTGTACACGGGGTAATTGACGATGCTCGACACCATCTGCCCCGCCTTGGCGATCACGCTGTCCGTGCCGCTGAGCTTGGACTTTAGCTGCTCGTTGATCTCCTCCGCTTCTGTTTCGGAGACCTCGCGCTTTTCCATCAGCTCGTTGACGTACAAGCGGTAACCTTTCGGCGACGGCACGCGTCCGGCGGACGTGTGCGGCTGCTCAAGGTAGCCCATTTCGACCAGGTCTGCAAGCTCGTTGCGGATGGTCGCGGAGCTCACCGAACCGCCCATCTCCTCGGCCAGCGCCTTGGAGCCGACCGGCTCAGCCGCGGCGATGTAATCCTCGACAACGCGCTTGAGAATCTGCTTTTTGCGCTCGGTCAAGTCCATACGCCGCGCTCCTTTCATAGCTTTAGCACTCCTTTCCCTAGAGTGCTAAACGCAGTGTACCACCGACATTTCCCATTGTCAATAGGAGGCAGTGTAAACAGTTTGTGAACTACGCAAAAGTCAGGCCAAGGCCTGCCTTTTGAAGCGTTTTCACTCCGCTCTGTGCCTCGCCTACAGCTCGACACTCGCTGCGCGAGAAGAGTTTTTTGGCACGCACACGCCCCAGGGCGGCTTCTCTTGCTGCTCTGCGGCAATTCACTTTCTGTCGCGCCAAAAAAGATTTAACATTATTTGCCGCCGTGCGCGGCAGTCCTGGGCAGCCGTTGGCAGCTTCGCTGCCTTACGGATGCCGCGTACCCCTTGTGGGTAAAAGTCTGCGACGCTTTTCCATTTCACGGCAGCTTCGCAGAATTCCGTGCCCGCAGGCACGGAAAAATTAAAATCGTAAATCGCCGCGACCAGCGCGTGGCGATTTACACTTCTCACGGAGCGGAGTGTGCGCGCCTTTGGCGCGTGCATGCAGCGCAGTGCAAACCTTCTCCAAAAGCGGCAGCGCCGCTTTTGGAAGAATAAAAAAAGAGACACGCTTCCGCTACTCCTGATAGGGGTACCTTGAAGCGTGTCCTCGGATTAGGCAGGCAG
>ERZ840096.237-NODE-237-length-90592-cov-6.069795_pt1 | contig 90592 bp, 67 predicted proteins | sample MGYA00519878_ERZ840096 | MGnify/ENA primary metagenome ERZ840096 (study PRJEB31850, sample SAMEA3708865) | human gut metagenome | biome: human gut; feature: human-associated habitat; material: faeces | place: China | collected 2014 ...
CGAAGTGTCGAAAACCTGCTGAGCGTTCCGTCGACTCCTACGTTAGCGAATACACGTAGATGCCGTCATTGGCGTCGAAGACCTCCGAGATCCTTCTGCGGGCCTCCTCGTCCCTGTCGGGGGCGCGGAGCGCTCCCTGCTGGTACTGGTAGCTCGACCGGGCCATCCCGAGCGCCGAGAGGAGCTCGCACATCCTCCATCTGGGACGCAGAGACTCAATCAGCAGGGTCTTCTCCCTGTTCGTGAGCTCGTTTGCCGGGTCGGCGCCCGTCCCTTTTCCCAGAATCTCGAGGGCGCCCTCCATGATGTCGCGCCTGAGCTCGAGCTCCTCGAGCTCGGCCTCGAGCTCGGCCTTCCTGGCCTCGAGAGCGGCGATGTCCGCCTGGGTCGCAGGCGGCCTTCCCCGCGTCCGCGCAGGCTTGCTGGGGCGGTCTTCGGACATCGGGGTCTCCTCCCTAAGCAGCTCGCGCTTCCACTTGTAGAGCGCGGATCTCGTACATCCTGCCAGTTCGGCGACCTCCTGGGCGGACGATGACCGAGATGCCAGGGCCTTGACGGCAGCGGCCTTCTCGGACGCGTCGAACACCCTGGGCTGCGTCGCCCTTCTCTCGCCGGGTGCATACTCGTCGATCCACTCGGCGAGCTTTGCCGTGCACTTGGGGTATCCAAGCTCGCGCCTGGCGAGGGCGTTGCACCTCCCATGGGTGAGGTAGTGCCTGACCGCGGCCCTCTTCTGCTCCAGAGTGTAATGCTCGAGGCTGCGGTCCGTGAGCCTTCCTCCGTTCTCCTGCCACTCCCTGTGCCAGCTCACCAGCTGTGCGCGGCTGGGATATCCGAGCTCCCGTATGGCTGCCGTGGCCTTGAGGCCGTACTTGATGTAGAGCTCGACCGCTCTTTTCCTCTGTTCAAGTGAGTACACGCCGTCCTCCAAACGTCATCGTTTGGTACGGATTTCCGGTACCACCCCCAACCCGCAAATAAGACGCTATCAAACACACCACCCACGCGCCGAAGACGGAGCCCGCCGCCACGGAGACGAACTTGTCCCAGGGCTCGGCGTGGACGCCGCGCGTGACGCCCCTCTCCGCGTTGAAGGAGACGTTGTTCTGCACGACGCGCATGTCGGGTATCCCGAGGGCGGTCATCTTGGCCCTCTGCCAGTTCTCCTTGAACCAGCCGCGGGCGTCGCCGTGGACGGACAGGTCGACGACCTCGAGGCCCTCGATCGTGATGTCGGTTACCTTCAGTTCCTTCTCGAACTCGATGTCGGACACGCTAGCCTCCTACTGCCCCTGCTCCGCGTACTTCCTCTCGGTGGCCTCCTTGGCGGGGCGCCACCAGGACTCGTGCTCGCGGTACCACCCTATGGTCTGCGCGAGGCCCTCCCGGAAGTCCGTGTGGAGGGGCCTCCAGCCCAGCTCCTCCTCCAGCCTCGTCGGGTCGATCGCGTAGCGGCGGTCGTGGCCGGGGCGGTCGCGCACCCAGTCGAAGTCGTCCTCGGGCCGGCCCATCTGGCGGAGTATCTCGCGCAGGACCTCGACGTTGCTCCTCTCGCCGTCGGCGCCGACGAGGTAGGTCTCGCCGACCCTGCCCCTCGTGAGGATCTCCCAGACGGCGCGGGAGTGGTCCTCGGTGTGGATCCAGTCGCGGACGTTCTCGCCCGTGCCGTAGAGCCTGGGGCGGGCGCCGCAGAGGACGTTGGTTATCTGCCTGGGGATGAACTTCTCCACGTGCTGGTAGGGCCCGTAGTTGTTGGAGCAGTTCGATATCGTGGCGCGCACGCCGTAGGTGCGGTACCACGCGCGGACGAGCAGGTCCGAGCTCGCCTTGGTCGAGGAGTACGGGCTCGAGGGCCTGTACGGGTCGTCCGGCTCGAAGCGCCTCGGCTCGTCCAGCGCCAGGTCGCCGTAGACCTCGTCCGTGCTCACGTGGTGGTAGCGCACGTCGTACCTCCGGCACGCCTCGAGCAGCCGGTAGGTGCCCACGACGTTGGTGCGCACGAAGGGCTCCGGGTCCGCGATCGAGTTGTCGTTGTGGGACTCCGCCGCGTAGTGCACGATCGCGTCGTGGCCCGGGACGATGCGGTCCAGCAGGTCCGCGTCGCATATGTCCCCCACCACCAGCTCCACCTGCGACCCCGGCAGCCCCGCGATGTTCTCGGGGTTGCCCGCGTAGGTGAGCTTGTCGAGCACCGTCACGTGCACCTCGGGGTGGTTGGCGGCCACCCAGCGCACGAAGTTCGACCCTATGAAGCCGCAGCCGCCGGTGACGATGATGTCCCTCGGCTCGAAGGCGTCCCCTGCCATGCCGCTAGTCCTCCCTCGTCGAGACCTGACCGGCGGCGACGCGCCTCAGGTGCCTCCCGTACTCGCTCTTGCCGTAGCGCCCGGCCGCGGCGAGCAGCTCGTCCCTGCCTATCCAGCCATTCTCGAACGCGATCTCCTCCGGGACCGAGACCGGCAGGTCCTGGGCCCGCTCGACGGACCTGACGAACTCGGACGCCTCGAAGAGGCTCTCCATGGTCCCGGTGTCCAGCCACGCGTAGCCCCTGCCGAGCGTGACCACGGACAGCGTCCCGTCCGCGAGGTACATCTGGTTGAGCGTGGTGATCTCCAGCTCGCCGCGCGGGCTCGGCTTCACCCTCTTGGCGAGGTCGCAGACGCGCTCGTCGTAGAAGTAGAGCCCCGTCACGGCGTAGCTCGACTTCGGGTGCGCCGGCTTCTCCTCGATCGAGACCACGTTGAAGTTGGAGTCGAACTCCACGACGCCGAAGCGCTCCGGGTCGTCCACGTGGTAGCCGAAGACCGTGGCGCCGCCTCCCGCCTCGGCCCTCGCGACCGCCTTGCGAAGGTGGTGGCCCAGGCCGTTGCCGTAGAAGATGTTGTCGCCCAGGACCAGCGCGCAGGGCTCCCCGGCGATGAAGCCCTCCCCGATGACGAACGCCTGCGCGAGGCCGTCGGGGCTTGGCTGCTCGGCATACGAGAGGCTCACGCCGAACCGGGAGCCGTCCCCCAGGAGCCGCTCGAAGTTGGGGAGGTCGGCGGGCGTCGAGATGACCAGGACGTCCCGTATCCCCGCGAGCATCAGCGTGGAGAGCGGGTAGTAGACCATCGGCTTGTCGTAGACCGGCAGCAGCTGCTTGCTCGTCACGCTCGTGAGCGGGTAGAGGCGCGTGCCCGAGCCGCCGGCCAGGATGATGCCCTTCATGTAGGCAACCCCCTAGGCTTGGAATGTCTTGTGCGGGTCTCAAAAATACCCGTTGCGCTGTCAGATTTGGAACAACAGGAATAGGACATCACGTTCGCCATGGGAAATGGACACGCTGAGAGACGAAAAGACTCGCGCAGGTTGGCGGGGCTGGTCTTGGTCGAAACCCCAGACACAAGAGGGCGCCCTCCCCTTGAACTCCACGGGAGGGCGCCCAGTTCATCTAATTACGCGGCCATTGAGCCAGCCAGCAACGTCTTTCTTAGACAAGCCCCAAAGCGGCCAGGATGACTCCCAAGGCGAGAAGTCCGAACATTACCGCAGTTCCAGATGCGCCCTTCTTCAAGAGCTTGTAGCACCCCAACGTAAGCAGCGCGGGGAGCAGGCACGGGCAAATCTGGTCAATGATGTCTTGGAGCACGACCTGCGCTCCGTTGATATCAATCGTTGCCCCAAGGCTCAGTACCACCATCGAGGGAATCATTGCCCCAATGACGACAAGGCCCATGATCCTCGCGGCTTCGGTGAGCCTGTCAAGGGTTCCGTCAGCAGAGGCGCGCTCAAGGAACTTGCCTCCTCCTGCATAGCCAATCTTGAATCCCCACCGTCTCACGACCTCGGAGGGGATGACGTTGAGAAGGGCGTAGAAGATGGGGCCAAAGACGTTTCCCGCAACCGCCATGGGAGCGCCGACACCGGCGCCAATCACCCTGAACGTGCCCCAGAAGAAGCTGTCGCCGATTCCGGCAAGCGGACCCATGAGCGCGGCCTTCACCGAGGTTATCGAGGAGGAGTCATACTCACCCGGGTTGTTGGCGTTCTCCTCCTCCATTGCGCACGAGAGACCGATGATGAACGGGCTCGTGCTTGTTGCGCAGTTGAAGAACTCAAGGTGCCTCTTGACGGCCCGGTTGAGGCCCTCCTCGTCGTCCTTGTACAGCTCGCGAAGTGCCGGCAGCATTGTGTAGCAGTATCCCGTTGACATCTGCCGCTCGTAGTTGAAGCAGCTGAGCAGCTGGTAATGCCTGTTAAAGACCCTGCGGAGGGTGCCCTCGCTGAGCTTCTTCTCTTCCGCCATGGTTAGAGCTCCTCACTGTCATCGTCTACCCCACCGGGGGCAACGGCCATCCCGAGCGCGCTCTCGCTAGAGCCCCTACCACTCAGTTTGTAGTAGATGAGCGCGACAACAGCGCCAAAGAACGCGGCGCCAAGGGTGTCGACCTTCAGGAACGCAGCAAGCCCAAATCCCAGGAAGAGAAATGCGCCAAACTTCTTGTCCCAGGTCAGCTGGATGAGCATTGCGACGCCGAGGGCGGGCAGGATGTTGCCGGACTGCGCGAGGCCGTTCTGAATCACAGGCGGAATCATGTCCACAAAGGACGTGATGAGCCCCGACCCCAGGACAAATCCCAGGAAGACTGGGACGAACTTGAAGAGGAAGTAGACTACCGCCCCACCCCAGTTGCAAAGCTCGATACCACGGTAGTCCCCGTTGGCGGCACACTTGTCCGCGCGGTGAGCGAAAAACGTATTCACCACGGGTGCGGCGATGTCGCAGAGCTGGGCGACAACGGCAATGGGAATCGCGAGAGCGAGCGTCGTCTCGTAGGATGCCCCCGTGCTAATGGCAAGCGCCGTCGCCAGGGCCGAGCCCACGACGACGTTGGGCGGCGTCGTTGTCCCTATTCCGTTCAGACCCATCCACACAAGCTCGAGCTCGCCGCCAATCGCGAGCCCCATTCCCGGATTCCCCATCACCAGGCCAACCAGCGGACCGATGATTATCGGCCTGTCAAGCATGTGCTGGCCGCCGATGCGGGACTCCATGTAGACCGCCGCCGCAATTAGCGCGACGAGAAGACCTTGAAGTACCTGGCTCATTGCTCCCCCACTCTTCTCAACAGCAGTACTCTCGCGCGATCATGAGTTTCTCGATTTGGCGCAGTCACTTCTCAAGGGCTTTCCCGATATCGGAAAGTGAGGCCTTTTCTAGGGCTGGGTTGGCCTGGCAGAAGACGTCTACTCCCCTCTGGGCGAGCCTCTTCGCCGCCTCGTACTCCTCTTTGCTTACGTAGACCCCTGGGATGACGAGCTTGTACGTCTCACCTTCCTTCTTGACGATTCCCGCAGTCCCAATGTCCAAGGCTGTGAACTTGCGACCTTCGTCCAACAGCGAGTAGACACGCTCCGCGTCCTCCACCGATGCGGTGATCAGGAGAATCCTCTTGCCATCGTTGATTGGATTGTTCAATGCCTTTGCGGAAGACTCAACGGACTTGATGAACAGCTTGACCCCGGCAGGCTTTGCGAGGCGCATAGTCTCCTTCTTGAAGCTGTCTGCTGCCGCGGCGTCATTTGCGACGAGAATGGTCTCAGGCGCTACGCTCGACGTCCACGCGACCGCAACCAGCCCATGAATCAGCCGGTCATCGGCCCTGGCCAATGCAATCATCTCTCTACCTCCAAACGACTTGTCATAAACCCCACCCGCCTAGTCGAGGTGTGCGAAGGCGATACGGTTTGCGGGCTTGTCCCTCGTGTTGATGCCTGCGGCAATGCAGTTCCGGGCTGCCGTGATGTAGAAGGGAAGAATCATGGCGACGGGGCTCAGCTCCTCGGGGAAGTCGCCGTCAAGGCATAGCGCCTTGTCCCCAAACTCGCCGAGATGTGCCCCTGAAGTAATCACGAATACGTGCTCTGTAATCTGGTTCTTCTTGAACCAGTCGAGGAACACGGGGATGCGCTCGAGGCCTTCGCCAGAAGGCGCGACAAAGAAGACAAACGTGTTTTCATCCAACGCGTAGTGCGGGCCATGAATCATTTCCTCGAGCTCATAGCCGCGTACCGGCTTTCCGAAGGTCTCAGTGAGCTTGAGCTCCGCCTCTTCAGCAGTGCACTCGTTTACGCCATACGAGCAGACGTATGCCCTTCGGAGCGACTGGAGCTCGTCAGAGTGAGCGGAGTACCAGCCCTCGGCCTGCGCAGTGAGCCCGTCGAACTCCCCCGCAAGCCTCCTTGCGGATTCGTGACGTGAGAGGAATTCGCCCTTCTCCAGAATCCCACGCATGCGGCCCAGGTCTAGGGCAATGAGAAAACCCTCTAGCAGCGTGGCAAGGTACCCGCGGGTCTCGACGTGCACCACCTCGTGGCCAGTGAAGAGACGAATGGTATGGTCTGCCTCCTCCACCACGGGGCTGTCAAGGACGTCGGTTAGCGCTATGGTCGTCGCGCCTGCCTCGTGCGCCCTGCGAAGCACGTCAATGGTCGAGACACTCGTGCCGGACTGCGAGACGCCGACGTAAAGCACCTGACTTGCCCGACACCCAGAGCAGGCAAGGTCAACCTTTGGATCGGACCGAGTGGGGTACTCGGCATATGCCGCGATATTGGAGAACCTCCTGATCATCTTTGCGATGTAGAGGGACGCGTTATAGCTGGTGCCGGAGCCCACGAGGTGAATCTCTTGGATGTTGCTGCCTTCTATCACGCTGCAGAATGGCAGGAGAAACGCATCCTCGTTCTCCAAGACATTTCGGAGAGCATTTCCCCCATCGTGGATGTAGCCGATCATCGTAGGGTCTTCGAGTTCGGTAATCATCGTGCCTCCAAGATTGTCTAGTCCGATGTATATCTATGTATATACATTTAGTATTGCTACTATGCAAGCACATTTTTGGAACAATCCACAAGTGATATAACCACGAGATAAAATCTGAACAATAAAGGTATATACATGGTTTGCTGTGAAACGTTTTTGTTACGTGCTAATGTCGTAGCGTCCGATGTGGTCTTGTTCCGCGAGGACGATGGAGGAGCAGTGTCAGCAAAGCCAAAGTACCAACAGGTCGAGGAGTACATCCGAGGCCTCATCTCGACCGGCAAGGTCTCCGTTGGTGAGAAGATCCCAACGGAGCAGGAACTTTGCGACCGGTTTGGCTTCTCGCGTATGACTATCAACAAGTCTCTGAACAACCTTGCCGGCAGCGGTTACATTTCGAGGGTCCCCGGGAAGGGAAGCTTCGTCACGGCACAGCACATACGGAAGAGTCTCCTTGCGGCAGAAAGCTTCACCGAAGACATGGCGCACATTGGGATGAAGGCAGGGTCGAGGCTGCTCAGCTATGAGGTCCTGCCCGCGTCGGAGTTCCCAATCGCTTCTCAGAAGCTGGACTGCACGGGCGAGGATCTCATTCACCACTTTGTGAGGCTGCGAACCGGGGACGGGAAGCCGGTCGCACTCAGCGATACGTACGTCTCTGCAAAGGTCATCCCCGCCATAAGCGTCGAGGCGCTCAACGAATCCTTCTATGCCTACGTTAAGTCCCTTGGCATCCGTGTTGCCGGGTACGACATGGAGATTAGCGCGACCCTTCCCACAGAGGAGCAACGACAGCTGCTGAGCCTCGATGACGTGGCAATCCTCCAGATGACGCACGTAACGTACACTGAGCGAGAAGGGCTGCGAATACCATTCGAGTACATCACCACACACTACAATGGGGACCTGTATTCGTACCGGTTCGAGATGTAGGCTCGGGGCAAACGTCGGGAGAAGAGACGGAGCTCATCGATTGCCGTTGCTGGTAGCTTGGAAACCGTAGCGCGGTCCGTTGAAGGGAACAGGCCATCTGACTAATCTCCCACCGAGTATTTCATCGCATTCTACTGGGGAGACAGGCGATACGAGTATGAGTTCTCCCATGATGACACCAGAATCGTCTACGAGCAGCTCAGCTCCTTCTCCAAGGGTCAGAGGCGTGTCCTTGGGAAGCGAGTAAGTACCAGCGAGCCCTGATTCAGAAGATGATGAGAGACTCCGACGTTGGCATTCGCTCCGCACAGCTTGTTTGATTCGTTAACGTGCCCTCCGGCGCCAACTTCTCGCCCGAAGGTGCATCCCTGCAACGATGGCGCAAACCCTTGCCCGGGGCACCGCCCGCCCCCCCGCAGAGAACATCCCCTCTTCTTAATCGGCCGTCGGCTTGCTCAGCTGCCGCCTATGGGACGTTAGATTCCCGCCAACACGACGCCGCCATGCCAGACGAGACAACAACTCAGGCCTGTTAGAAAAAGCTCGGCTGGGACCCCCATGAATGTGGTAAGCCGGCCGAGCTTCCAGCTCTGCCGCGCCGAACCCACGCTGCCCGCCAGAGGGCCTTAGTTTCATGACGGGGGTCCCGGCCCGTCCTGCGTCGCTTGGCCTCGATTGAGGACGCTAGCCCAACCGCTTGCACCCTCCCCACCCCAGGGGAAGGTCAAGTTTATAGAAGAGCGCAGGTTCGGACCCTATCTCCTCCAGTTTGCCGTTTCCGCGCCGAACCCACGATATCCCGCCCGCGTCAGTGAATGCGCCCTCGGGAGCCGTACGAATGTGCATGCCCGCGCCTCCGGTTGGAAGCCATACATACCAAGTTCCAGGCGGAAGCGTGCCGACACACGTCCGATAGGGGAAGTCGCGGCCGTTGTCCTCACCTCTCGGCTCTGGACCGGCACCGCTAATTCCGACGCATGTGACAATTACATCGTAGACGGGCGACTCGCTAGCATTCCTAAGCACGACTGCCCGCTACACGAACCGGTCATCCCTCGGCCAATCAGTTCTATCTCGGTACTCCTCGTACCATAGAGATATCCGCGTCGACTGCTTACGCTTCTCCTCTTCCATCCGGATGATCTTCTCACGGTGTACCTGGTATAGGGAGACCATCACGCCAGCCAGAGTAGCAACCCCGATGATGGCTTGGACAATCAGGTTTGCAACGTCAATTAACAACTTTTCCTCCGGGGTCCCGATTGCTCCAGATTCTCAGTGACTCCAGCAATTTACACGTAAACCCACACACGAAACTACTGGTTCGTTTGGCTAACCTTGGTTCAACCTATCGAGGCTATCGATGAGCGCTGGCATGTCAGTCCATGGCGCAAAGTCAAGACTATCCAGACGCTCGCGCTTCGACTTTCGCTCGTCAGTGTTATGGCGCTCGGCATTAGACGTTGCTTTCTCGAGTGATTCGGCAACATCGCAAACGAAGTCAGAGGATAGTGCTTTGTTACGCGGGCCATCCACAAGACCCAACGCTTCCGCTTTTCCCTCACATACTTTTGTAGTAGTGAAGGAGTCGGGACAAGCCTGCCGATAATCAATGAGCCAAACTTCAAAGCAAGGGTTTGATATTACGAGCAGAGCATCTGCCAAGTCGCACTTTCTCTGGGCCATCTGAAGTCGCTCAACCTGGAACTCATCAACATCCACCACAACGAAGATGGCTCTGTACCCGTCTTCGTCCGCTCTTCCTTTCCTGCCAGAAACAATCGCCGATGCATAGCCGGCAAGCTGATCAGGGGCTCCAACATCCGACTATACGCAAAACACTAGGTTTTGATAGCGAGCTTGAAGGACCTCGAAGTACCGCGCCTCAGTTACCTCTCCCCCGCTCACGATTAGGCAACGTTTCTTGCGATTTCGGATATTTGCCCGAGGACGACCTTTCTTGAGGGACGTGTGTTTTAACGAACGGCCTGCCATAGTAGAAGCTCACCCCCCACTTAGCTCTTAGATGCCTCGTCGCTCTCAGCGGCCAGAGCAACGGCACTTGCAAACGCTTGGTGGAACGATGGCTGCGGGGCAGCCCCGTAGATGCCGTTCAGATAGTTCTTCCCATAGTTCTCGCCTGCACGCGACTTGATTTCGGAAAGCGGATACAGAGTCGACTCGCCGGATGGATTTTTCTCGACAAACCAAATTTGGTCGCGGTCCAAGGTTGTCTGCCCTTCCATTGAGCGGCTAATCAGCGAGACATCATGGGTGGTAAAAATGAGCTGTGATTGGTTGGGATTTGTCTTGGGGTCAAGGAACAGGCGAACCAGTTCCTCGACATACAGGGGATGGAGGCTTGTATCTATCTCGTCGACAATGACAATAGACCTCCTTGACAAGGTGCGCAGCGCCATTGAGAAGAACGCCAGCGCAGCTAGGGTCCCTCTGGATTCGTCCGCTTCGGAGAACTCGCCAACGTAACCATTACGACCAGCATGAGAGAAAACTAGCTCTGGGTGGACCGGCAAGGTGTTTGTCATGAGCTTGCGAACGAGCTCTTCCCGCTCTTCGGATGACAAGTGGGGTTTTGAAAGGGCGATTAGACCAGAAGCGAGTTTCTCGTACTCTCCGGCCCTAGAATCATCTTTTGATGTGCTTGCCTCATAGAGTAAATCAAGGGCGTCCTTGGCCTCAATAACGTTAATTCCCAGTCCGGAAGACGCCATAACCATTTGAAGCGCACGCCCCATTGCGGTTCGCTCAGACAGATCTTGTTTGATGAGGGACAGCTCTCGCCGGTAGCCAGATGCCTCAAAGAATCCAAAGTTGTCAGAAAACTCTTGATACGCTTCCTCGGTCAGCTCGCAGTTTGCAGCGTGAAGTGCCGAAAGCATCAAAGCATCGGGGCGGGTGATATCCTCGTAGACTTTTTTGTTTCCCCTAAAAGCCCGGCCATAGCTGTACATATACTCACTTTGATTAGTTGAGAATTCGCGCAGGAATAGCCTGGACGAGCGTGCGCCGTTGTACTTCCTAAGCTCCTCGTAGTAGACGCGCTCTCTCGTGATGTCGAACTCATATTGATAATGCCCCTCATTAGGGCCAATGAACTCAACCAAGAACTTTGTTGCATCGTTACGCGAGTCGTTATCAAGGAGGAATGGACTTAGCTCCTCAGCCAAATCGATGTTCCCGCTAAAGCCACGCGCGATATACCCTGCAACAAATCGAATCGAGTTGAGGAAAGCACTCTTTCCGGATGCATTACCGCCGTAGACACCCGTTGCGACGGATACGTTGTTGTGGCCCCATGTTGCAGAGTCACGCTTTTGAGCCGATTTAGATCGCTCCATCGAGAATTGCTGCGCATCACGGTAGCTTCGAAAGTTCTGGAAGCTGAAATTGAGTAGCATGGTTCTCGCTCCTTCTCCTCAAAAACTACTTGAATTGTATTCTGAGCTATTTTTTACGAAATACGGTAAAAATATCGCTAAAACGCATCGAATTCATCACTGAAAGAAACGTCATGTTGAATCTGCTGACCATTGAGATTGGACGCTCCCCGATGCCGTCAAATCGCACTACGCAACTCTCTCGGCTGCCCAGCGCTTTACACCAGTTCGACACAGAGATACCTGCTCAAAAACCGAAAAGACGGTTAGCGAGGTTCAGCTTGGTCGATAGCATCCATCGAGATGCTCGAAATGCGGCAGCGCGCCGCCACAAGTAAGCGCGGCTCGACCGAACGGATTATTGCTCAAGCACACTTGACTAAAGTGCACTTGAGCAAATAGACAAATGACTGCAGCAACAATATCCAACTTTTTCCCATTCCCACCAAGGACTTTATTGCCATCTCCTAGCGAAAGCTTCAAGCCCCCGAGCGCATTGGCCACTTCGGGTTCTGGCATCCAAGGAAAGCCTGGGAACTCGCGTCGGAAGCGCCCCCTCTTAGCCAGCGATACTTAGACTCAGTGAAGAAGGGGGCAGCAGTCGGCCTGCAGACCTGCGGTTTCTCGTGCCCACATGCCCCCAGAGCATCCTAACAATCCCCCGAGCGATACCTCAAGTTTAACTTTAGGCCCAGTATGCAACGTATCGCATGTTGCGGGGGAAGCGTCCTGGTCTGCCTGCTTGATGAGACCTGCGGTCATCGTATCCTTGATAACTCTCGTCGCTTGCGCTTTCTTTTCGCCAAGCCCAAACGTCCTACGGGGATGTCTGTGTTCGCTACGGCCTCGGAGCTGACGTAAGAAAAGCAGACCTGCATGTAGCACGTGCGGATTCGGTCCTCCTTCGTTGTAAGTTCGAAGGGGATATGAGGGAAGAGTGCAAGCTCACAGAGAACGCAACCAATTGCCAAGGTATTCAATCGAGAACCATCAGCGGTTATTGGCGTGGCACAATGACGCTATTCCCTTTCAAGATATCCCGACCTCTTGAGTGGACGGACCTCGGTAGGGTACTGTACAGATAGTCATTTACCATTGGTTTATGACGCGGCCTACCTCGGAGCCAGAAATCCGGGGCATTGTTGTTTTCAGCAATCCCATATGCCCATATCAGCTCCTTGCCCTCTGATTCAGCGCTCGTAATAGCTATTTTAGAGGGTAATGCGATCAAGATGGCATAGCGTTTATTAACTTCGGCCATTACTGCAACGTAATACTCGTGCTCAGCCTCAATAACGGCAAGCACGTGCCTCACGCTTAGTTTCTTACCTCGTCTTTGGGAAACTCGATAGTACCTCGCCTTAATCTCACCACGGTGTTGGTGCCGGAAGAAATTAGCTACATCCAGTCGGATGACAATCGCCAATTCCGACCAGCCAATTCTGGCCAATGCGTCGGCAGCCGATTGCCTAACTCATGCTGTTGCTACACCCCCTCGAGCTGCACCCCCTGACTTTCGTCGCCTGCGGCACCACCTCGACCGAGTAGGTGTCGAGCCCGCGACCGCGGTAGCTCGGGCCGCGCATCATGTAGTGATCGGAGAGGACAAGATAGAGGACATACACAGAGGAGCCAAGGCAGCAAGCCTGTCGCGTCAATTGCCAAGGTTGAAGACCTCCGACTCGATTCCTCCGGAAGGTCGCCCACCCATAACAAGGTCTACTAAAATGATTCAACCCTATATTTAGACAGTCCAATTGTTGCTGAACTATGTGATTTGCAAAGCAATCCGATAGCCAAGAGATCGATACCCGCCTTTCCTCACGACCATTTTGGGTCGCGCTTTACTGAGAAGCGTTACTTCCGAACTCCACCTTGATAATTAAGTAATGATATTGCCCCCTTGCCCGCTAGCGAATTTCGGACTCATTTCACTGGACGATATGGCACATTCAACTTACCGTCATTCCCATGACTGCCAAGCGACCGCCAGATTACGAACAAGAAGGTGTTGTAAACAATCTGTAATAGCTGGGGGTCGAACAAGGAGTGCAACGCAACCACAAGCAAGATGAGCGCCATCCAGCTATCATTAGTTCGGAAACACTGTTGAGCCGCAATAATCAGTGTCATCCAGCAAGCAACTGCAACTAATACACCATTAATCACAAGCACATGAACGTAAGAATTATCAATATAATTAGCATCTCCATCAGGATGTGCTGCGGTATCCGTCAATCCATCACCCCCAGGAACCAGCCCGTTACCAACGAATTCGATATCTTGCCCAAAGAGCGTCCAACCATATCTATCCACTGATGCTGAAGTCTGCGCAAGACGATTGCTCAACACTTTATTTGCAGACTGCCATGCAACGCTGTGTGGGTTGTACAGCAGGGCAGCCAGAAGTGAAATCACCGGCAATAGAACCATGGCAATACGCGCACAGTGTTGTATGCACCTTCCAAAACAACGAAAGAATCCACTGGCACCGTTCTTGAGAATAATTGCTACCAACAATGCAGCTAGTCCAAGAACAAATGAGTTTCTAGAATCAGTGAAGAGAAATATTGACGTATCAATGAGTGCAAGCAAAGCAATTTCATAATAGTGAATACGCTCTCGGCGCAAATATAGGACGAGCAGAGCCATATTCAAGAAGAGATGGCTGAGGAGTGTACTGTAAGTAAAGCCCAGATAGTACCGGACGGTCCCATCTGACCTAGTGTTGTAATAATTGGGAATAAGACCAATTAGCGAGCTCAAGACAATGACGGCGCAGCCGCACCCCTCAACGATAAGGGTGAATTTCGCAATTTCACGAAAGTCAATATCACAAGAAGCGATAAACACCAATGCCAAATCGATAAACAAGGCGTCTTTTGCAATAAGTAATTGGATAATACCAACGACAAGTAGTATCAGGCCTGGTATACATGACTTTGTTATTGGAGTCTTCTCCCAGAATACCGAAATAGCTGACGATACAGTTAACACCAAGAGGGAACCAAAATGGAACAATGTGTTTTGAATTGAACCATCTGGAAACGCCAAAAGTGAGAGAACAGATAGTCGAAAGAGCAGCAACATCCCATACCCAGCGAAGAATACTGTTTTGCTGAGGTCTTTATTGCTTCCGGCGGTGGTCGTAGCGTTCATAAATGTCCAATCAGACTTTAATAAATGATTCTCGTAAACAAAATAGGACAGCGATTACGTTCTCTTCATCAGCATCAGACATGAGGCTAAGATATCCTTTTTCTTTCGAAGACTCTGGCCCAACTGCATCTAGATTGGCGGTTTTCCGTAACCCGCGCGCTCCGCAACACCTAGCCAACATAATCAATGAACCAAGCAATGCTGGTGCATCGAATGCATCCAATACCATCTGGATGCGGAGTCATTCTGCAGAAAAATGTTTGCAGCAACTTCAAGCTCAACTTATTTGTAATCATACCGCTCGCTGATATTCATCACTCCCATTCTTTTGTTAGTGAAATGTGATTCTGAGATATCATTCTAATAAAGTCCCCTCCGCATCCACAGCGAAGCTTAGTTCCCGACGAATTGTAGAGCCATGCCCAACTCAATTAAAAAGAATTTCGCGTTTAACTCTGCGTATCAGATACTCAATGTCATCGTCCCTCTCATCACGACTCCATATCTATCCAGGACGATTGGCGCGAGTGGCAATGGAGTCTTCACGTACACCCAGTCGATTGCAAACTACTTCGTACTGTTCGCCCAGTTAGGAATCACAAACTACGGCGTCCGTGAGATAGCTTCGTGCGGGGATAATCGCAAGGCCCGTTCCGAGACGTTCTGGAACCTGTTCTCAATGAACCTCGTAGTGGGCATCGCCGTTACGGCGTTGTACTTTCTGTACGCCTTCGCCATCGGGTCCAACCAGCTCCTCATCTCTCTAATCTGGAGCCTTTGGGTTATTGGCTCGGTTGTCGACGTAACCTGGCTTCTCAATGGCTGCCAGGAATTCAAGGTTCCCATGGTACGAAACTTCTGCACGCGACTTGCGGGGATGTTCTTCATATTCGCATTCGTCCACACAGAGGGTGACACATGGGCATACGTCTTTGCGATTTCCGCTCCGTACTTTATTAACGCTTTGCTCGTATGGCCCTTCGTCAAGCGCTACGTCGATCCCGTTCACCCCACTTGGGCGAAGATGCTTATGCATCTCAAGCCCAATTTCATGCTCTTTATCCCAGTGATTGCGACGAGCCTCTACACCCTACTCGATAAAGTGATGCTCGGAGGCATGGCTGGCATGGAGCAGACAGGCATGTATGACTATGCCGAGAAAATCTCAAAGATGCCCCTTGCGATCATTACCGCTCTCGGCGCAGTCGTACTTCCAAAGATGACCGAGGTCATAGCTTCCGGACGCCAGAGGGAAGCGGTGAATCTTGTCCGTGAGACCATGTGGTTTATGCAGGCATGCGCCATGGCGCTTACTTTTGGCATCATTGCCGTGGCACCAGAATTTGTTCCCGTGTTCTTAGGAGTTGGATACGAGGAATGCGTTCCGCTGATGAAGGTGCTCTCCCTCATCATTCCTCTCATCTGTGCATCAAACGTTATCGGCGTCCAATACCTTGTCCCCTCCCACCGAGACCGAGGCTTTACCGTCTCTGTGCTAACTGGTGCAGCAGTGAATATTATGATTAACCTATTTGCAATTCCAGCCGCGGGAGCAATGGGAACTGCCTTTGCAACGGTAGCCGCAGAGGCGTCCGTATTACTTGTCCAAGCTCAACTCGTGCGAGCGGAGCTTCCGCTACTGGAACACCTTCGGGATGCCCTGCCTTTTACCCTCATTGGGCTTTGCATGCTTGCGCTTATTCGTGCTGTGCACTTTATTCTTGCCCTCGCTGCGCTGTCACCAATTGTCATACTGGTAATTGAGGTGGCTGTCGGAGGTCTCTCGTACCTCGCAGTATCGTTCGTGTATTGCCGAGTAACGAGAAACTCGCAGTTTGCCAGGCTATTCCCCAAGCTCGCAAAGTAGTTTCCGTAAGAGGCAATAAATCACTAATGGGCAAAGCCATTTTCAGAGTGACTTTTGTCATTTTACGTTTAACGTGCCCCAATAGTTTGGGGGAGCCAACACAATCGCTATTGGCTCCCCCAAACGTTAATTGCTATATAGGGAACTTCGCTACTACTCCCAATTGTCAATCCCTCGCATGGCCACCGGCCAATAGCCTATATGGCCCAAGAACCTCACCACGCCGAACTTTTTTGACTGGCAGGCCTTGGAGTACACGTCTGGATATTTGGACTTGGTGGCAGCGTCAAGCGCTTTGATTTCATTCCAGGTAGCCTTAGACGCAGGCAGCAGCAGCAGGGTTTTTATCAACACATTGTAATAGCGAGCCACTCGGTCAACGAGAATCGCTCGGTTGTCTTCGGTGAGATCATCTTGGGTTGCAAGGTAGTCAAGGCACATCCCAACAGAGCGCTTTTGATCATCGATGTGTTTTATTCGGCTTTCCCTCGAGACGCTCTGCCCCTCGCGCCCAACCCTATAGCAGTAGAGAGGTCTGGGGCAGATTTGGAATGTCTGCGAGTGAGCGAGCGAACGAACTGTGAAAATCTGGTCCGTATACAGGGTGTGCGCAGGCAAGTCAAAGGGATGGCTACGCAGGAGATCGGTTTTCACGGTAATGAACCACATTCCCAAGGATGTTCCAAATGACATCTCGTCACTACCGTAAGTGCGGCATTCGAACTGATACCAATCGTTGCTCTCGAGGGTCTTTTCATCGCTACCCTCCCGACAAACGTATCGGGGGGTCAGATACACGTCAGCGTCTCCAGAGTGCAGGCGCTGAACCAAATCGAGGAGGCCTTCCCGATCGAACCAGTCATCCCCATCAAGAAGCCTAAAGTACACTCCTCTGGCCTCGGAAATGCCCCGGTTGACTGTCGTGCCATATCCGCCGTTTTCCTTGTCAATTACTCGAAAGGTCTCCGGATACTTCTTCTCAAACTCATGGCCAATGGCAGATGTCGAGTCTGCTGAGCCATCATTCACAATGAGAACTTCTATCTCATCCATGGTTTCTGGTACTACAAGTGACTCAAGAGCCTGTCGGAGATACTGCTCGACGTTGTAGGCAGCAATTGAAACTGTAAGAAGCTTCTCTTTCACGTGTTACTCCTTGACGATCAACTACCGGTCATTCCAAGATCGAATCATGGACGCATACATGTCCTCGAGACCATCATGAGGCCGCCAGCCTAGATTGCGAATCTTAGTTGTATCCAAGATGAGATGCGTAGGCGTTGGATACATGGCGGCCTTCTTTTTGTCAATGTCAAACTCGACAGAAGACTTTCCATTTGAGAACCTGCTTGCGACAAGCTCAGCCATCTCACGAATGCTGCAGTAAGTCGCTTCGTTTGCAACGTTATATGACTGCCCTTTTTCGCCATGGACAAGGAGCGTGAAAACCGCAGACGGCAGGTCTCGGGTGGAAAGGTAGGGGTTGCTCTTCGAGCCATCGGTGAGCAGGACGATGCTCTCCCCCGCTACTGCGCGACGAGCAAAATCCGCAAAGACGCGAGTGTCGTCCCTGGACGCTCCGGCACCAAAGGTTTGTGCAAGGCGAGCCGAGCAAGCGTTCACCGAGTACTCGTCCGCATATGCTGCAACCAACGCCTCGCTTAGGCGTTTGGATTCCGGATAGCTGTTTCTGACTACTGTTGGGTCAACGAGACCCATGTTGTCCTCCGTTGCCACGCCGTCGACCTTTCCATACACCTCCATGGACGAGATGTAAACACAGCCGGCGACGCCAACGCGTCTGCAATAGTTCAGAACAGCAGTCGTCCCGGAAACGGTGCCACCAATTACCTCGACCGGCTTATATCGCAAATCCTTGCTCGCGGTAAGGGCAGCAGCATGGACAACGTAATCCACTGCAGGACACTCATCCAGACTGTCGCCAAGAGACCACTCAAGGTAGGTCGCACCTTCTCCAAAGAGCGATTTCGCCTTGACGACGTTTCTTACAGGAAGAACGACAGAAATACGGGCATCAAGAAACTCATTTGCTGCGAGCAGGGCCCTTACTATGGTGCTTCCTACAAGGCCAGTACTACCTGTGACAAGGATCTTCTTACCGGAAAATGACTTTATGAGATCCTCTGAATCGCTTGCTGCGAGGCGGGCAAACTCTTCTAGGTACTGTGTTCCCATGATTCACCTAGCATTCCTAATTTGAATAGCGTGGCTGGACGCTCACTTATTCCACATGAGCTCTTGGTCTCGAGCTTCCATGAACCCCTTAAAGGCGTAGTAATCCATAGGCGTCGTGACCTTGATGTTCTCCGCAGGACCCTCGACGGTATAAATCTTGTAGCCGTAGTAAGACATCATGCTGATCGAGTCAATGAAATCGAACTTGCCTTCGTCGATTGCGCGCAAATGAGCCGCAAATAGTTCTTCCAACCTAAATGCCTGAGGTGCTCTCGCAAGCTCACATTGAGAGCGCGGAAGTATCGTGTGAACAGAACCGTCGCGGCCGGTTTGCACTATCGTCTCGGTGGCAAGAGCGGTTGTGGCGGTTGGTCCTCGATCGCGGGCAGAAGCTATGCAGGAAGTAATTGTGTCCTCGTCAATGAGCGGTCGAACCCCATCATGTATTAGGACGATTGATTCTTTGTCCCCGGGATGAAGATCTCGAAGAAACTTAATGCCATTAAAGATAGACTCCTGGCCATTTCGACCACCAGGGACTACGTCAATGGGGACAGGATATCTATGCTTGGAAAGCCAGTCCTCTAAAAAGGGAATCCAGCTCTCAAGACAACTAATAACCAAATGAGAGACCTGCGGATGAAGGGCAAAGCGAGAGATTGTGTAGTCGATGATCGGACGGCCGCTTAACTCGAGGAACTGCTTTGGACGAGTGCTGCCCGACATTCGCCTTCCAACACCGCCCGCAAATATCACTGTCTCTGCGGTATCCATTTCGTCGCAGTCCCCTTCCATAAGCAGAGCGAACCGAAAACTACTACCAGCTTGAAAAAGATAAGCCTTCCACCCTCACGGAAGACCGGAGTTCCGTCAAATACGCTGAAGCTACTGGCATTTATACTTCATGCACTTATCCCTTATTTGGCTGAATACCGAAGTGCATCTATGCGATGCCAGGGCTATCGCATAACAGGCCATAGAGAACATGATGGAAAGGATTATCTGCATCCAGGGACCTACGATTTGAACAGAAAACCCGAAGGATGTTTGAACGATTTTGATAAGGCTCACAAGTGCTACGCTGCCTAGATATAGCTCGAGCGAAAGCGTTCCCGATATTCTTAATAATGCCCAGAGCGGACGCTTTTCCCCATCCATCGTCCTCATATTATGTGTATCGAGTTCAGCCAAAATGGACACGAAGACAAAGAGCGCCAGGGTGCCCCCGATTGGATAAAGGCATCTTGTCCACCAATGCCACGAGTATTCAGGCTGAACGACAATATAGAACAATGCGGCGCCGAGAATAATGGGCAGCATCCATCTTCCATCGATTGTTTTCTTCTCGTATACGCCCTTCCCCATTAGGCACCCAAACAGAAAGCCGGGAATTCTACCAAGGGCGATCTCGGTCAGCTTAAAATAGTCAGGATTCAGCTTGTGCATTGCCCAGAAAGACACGAGAGACAACAATAGAAGTAGAGACCACCGCTCGAACAGTCTCCATGTCCTAAGCCCGTTACTAAATAGCCAAGCGTAAATGTATGGATACAGAAAATAGCAGACAAGAATCGCTGAGACGTACCACGTTCCCGTCTTGTTGCCTTCGAACCAAAGAGAAAGGCCGGCGAACCGAACGATAAGTTGGGGGAGATTTTCCTCGAGTATAAAAGAAGATATCCAGATTCCTCCAAATAGCAAAGCCACCGAAGGAAGCAGTCTTGATATTCTCCTCGCGGCAAACTCATAAATATTTTGATTTTTCTTCATTGAAAAGTAAAGTGACATACCACTGAGAACAAGAAATGCATCGACACCCATACTTCCAAGAGTGAGGAAATGACTGAACAGTTTTCCTGGGAACGTGCTTCCTTTTAGGAGTGTAAAAATACCCCACTCCTGCAGGTGAAACGCCAGAATCCAAATTGCAAATCCCCCGTAGAGCTCAGTTCGGTACCTACTGAGATTCGCAAGCTCAATGGGACGAAGCTCACGAGAAAACAACTGACCTCCTCATGAAAACGTGTCAGCAATCAATAAATTAATTGCATCTGATATCCTGCCGCAGTGCTTCACAGTAAATACTGTCCTTCGAGCCTCTGACAGTATTCTATTCAAAGGCATCATGCTTGTGAGTACCTCCCGAGGTCATAGCTAAGCACAACGTGAGTCTCCCGCTTCTCAACCGGAGGTATCTGCATATAGTCGGGCCCATATAGACTCGATAGATACAAGCTTGGATCTCGTGGAAGCTCGACACTAATGCCCTCGAATTCACCCGTACTAGAAGGGAAATAATCGCCGCGCTTAATTAGCTCACCAAAATAGTGTCTTCTGCCAACGGGAGCAGTAATAAACATCGAGTTCTCATTAGTTACTCGGCTATTCCACCTATCCCAGGCTGCGCACCAGTCTGCAGCACTCTTGAAAGAAAAGAGCTTCCCACATAAAGCCTTAATCTTTATCGTCCTGACAAAGCTCTTATTATCTCCTGCAAAAGACAAGTATTCTTGTTTGTACTTTGCAAAGCGCCTGCACGAAAGTGCAAAACCAAGAAATAGCGAGACAAGACCATGCCACGCACGGGCGACTTTTCCATCAGGCGTGTTTTCAAAAACAAACAAATCAATATAAACGCCGCATTCATCCGAACCCGGATTTGCCTCGAAGTCTTCTCTACTCCGAAGCGTTGTTCCTCTCAGTCGGATTCTCCCGAGGCCGAGTTCATAATCTGGAGTTTCGCCGGGAACTTGGAGGTAATATTTTGAGCCCATCTGCTTATCGAAGCTTCCCCTGAGAAGCTCGAAGTCCTTACGAGACAGATTGATGTCGACATCATCATCCCATGGGATAAACCCCTTGTGACGAACTGCGCCCAAACAGCTGCCACCACCTAGGGAGTACTCAATATTGTTATTACGACAGAATGAGTCAAAGTCACGTACCATTTCAGTGAGCACAAGCTGAAGTTGATGAAGCTTTTTATCATCAAGCTCAATTAGGTTTCCACTCGCTTCAATATGCTTAAATGCCTCAACAGTCGACAAGGACATTTGACCACTCTCCAGTATCAAGCGTTAGCAGAGTTTCAGAAGGGGAACAGACTAGAAGCTCCTCTCGTACTTCTTGCCAAGGAACTTTGCAGCTAAGAAGGAGGAGCCCTTCTTTACCCAGTCTACCGGTTCTGGACTGACCACAGGCAGCTCGGAATACGTGATGCCATTGGTGGTAAGCCAGGGATCTAGCATACGCTCGCTCACACGGCCAGGCCAACGTGCAGCGAAGGAGTCCATTTCGCTTGCGTCAATCCTATGGCCAAGCTCGTCGAGCAGGGGGAATAGCCATGCGCAGTAGGCGTCAAACGTGGCTGCCGGCATCACAAACATGTTGAACACGTGCACACGTGTCGACTTCATGAGGCCATCCCATGCCGGAAGGTACTCCAGGCAACGCTCGAAAAGAATGTTGCGCATCTTGTCGAGCTGCGAACCATCCAAGGTGTGTGAGTAGTGGTCGTAGACCGTCTCAATGTAGTAGTTGCGCTGCTTGGCAAGAACCACATCTTTGCTGCTCAGGAGAGTGAGCAGCTCTGGGCCATCCACGAGCTTCTCGTACGGATCCTTCTGATGCTGCTTTGACTTGTCCGCACTTCCCAGAAGCCTGCGGTAGTGAACTAGTCCTTTGTATTGGGCATCGCAGTTCTTCCAGAGCCAGTAGAGGCCAGTGAGCTCGCTGTAGCTAGCATTGAGGGCAGAGATGTTGTCTCCTGTGTTATCGCCCTGCATATCAGGCAGCACATCCGGATGGAGCTCTGCTCCCACGTGCAGGGGCAAGTAGATTGGGTCATCCGGCATCTTGTACGGCTTATGCGTGGCAACTGCCACTACTATCTGATTCATCTAGTGCTCCCGCTCGTGAGCAAACTCCGCGGAGCCTGGGCGAGATGATTTACTTTGTGATGTGAAAGGGGTTGCGTCTTCTGCACCCGAAACCGGACGTACCAACGCGCCAGAAAAAACGAGGACGCCTGCGTCCTCGCGCTGTAATGCAGTCTCTTCCACGACCCCCCCCCGGAGGCAATTCTCGCCACAAGCTAACCCTGATTTGTAGTTAATGATATCGCACTGCCTGCCCATACATGCCAGGGCGTCGATGGGAGCACCGTACGTTCAGATGATTTACAGCAATTGGAGCGGTGAAGATGTATCCCAAATGCCCGGCGACGGTTGCATATGAGATCAGGATTCAACCTCTACATTATCCGCCGCAGATTCAGATACCAAGCGTTTGAAGTCCAAGGTGTAGTTTTGCTCAAGTACACATGACTAACGTGTACTTGAGCAAAACCACGGGACCTCCGGTCGGCTATGAGATAGCCTGCCGGAGCGGGCTTAGAGGACGTTGCTTCTCGCACGCAAGACGCTGCCAAAGAAAAACGACGCCGGAAGCTCGTGGCTCCCGGCGCCGGTAGGTGCGCTATTTCTCGATGCGCTAGTCCTCGTCTTCCGCGAGGGCCTCGGCGATCTCGTCCGTGACGTTCATGGTGCTGTAGACGTTCTGGACGTCCTCAAGCTCCTCCAGGCGGTCGATGAGGCGCTGGACCTTCTTGGCGTCGTTGACTGTGACGTCCGTGGGGGTGGTGGGCACCATCGTAAGCTCGGAGCCCTTGACCTCGATGCCCTGGTCCTCGAGCGCCTTCTGGACGTCCTGCATCTTGTCGTATGCGGTGTAGACGATCCACTCCTCGCCGGCGTCCTCGTAGTCCTCGCCACCAGCCTCGGCAACGGCGAGCATGAACTCGTCCTCGTCCACGGCGTTCTCGCGATCGGGGACCTTCTTCTCGTCGCTGTGGATGACCTTCTCCACGGCGATGGAGCCCTTGCGCTCGAACTGGAACGCGACGGAGCCGGTGGTGCCCAGGTTCCCGCCAGCGTGCGTGAAGGCGGAGCGGACGTCTGCGGCGGTGCGGTTCTTGTTGTCGGTCAGGCAGTCAACGTAGACGGCCACGCCCGCGGGGCCGTAGCCCTCGTAGGTGATCTCCTCGTAGACGGCTGCGTCCGCGCCGGCACCAAAGGCCTTGTCGATGGCCGCCTTGATCTTGGCGTTGGGCATGGAGACCATGCGGGCGCGCTGGACGGCAGCGGCGAGGGTGGCGTTGTTGTCCGGGTTGGGGTCGCCACCGATCTTGGCGGCAACGGTGATGTTGCGCGAGAGCTTGGAGAAGAGCGACGAGCGCTTAGCGTCGATGGCCGCCTTCTTGTGCTTGGTGGTAGCCCACTTAGAGTGTCCGGACATTGAGTCTCCTATCCACACGGCGCGCGGGCACGCGTCCGCGCTTCTTGCTTGCTGCGGGCGCGAGAGCGCGTGGCCGGGCGCTCCTTGCGGGGCGGCGGTGGCTGCGAGCGCGGTCGATACCCATCGAACCTATGATATTTTACTCTCTGCCGACGCTGGCGCAAGGGGAAGCTAGCACGACGTTTGGTGACGCTGGGCCGAAGTCCGGGTTTCTTCACATTTGGGGCCGTCGCGGCGCGGGGCGGGGGTGCGGACGGCAGGGCCGCGGGGGGGCTGGCGGATACAGATTTGGGGCCCGAACGTATATCGACCTGCGCGGGATACAGCTTCGGCTCCGAACGTGTGGCGGGCGGATACACATTCGGCGTGCGAACTTGTATCGACCTGCGCGGGATACAGGTTCGGATCCGAACGGGTATCGAGCGGATACACATTCGCCGCCCAAATGTGTATCGGCGAGCCTCGCGACAAGCTACTCGCTACAAGCCGTACTTGGCAACGGCGTGTCGGATGCGCGCGCCCCACGGCACCCAGATCGCCGCGAGAAAGCCCACCGTTGCCGCTCCGTGCAGGCAGTCCCACGGCAGGCCCGCCGCGTACGCCGCAACGATGGCCGGCCAGGTGATGGGCTCCACGTAGCCAATCACGTACCAGCCGTTGAGGATCGCCCCGTACATGAGCGCCGAGAGAAACCCGTACACGTACAGCGCGCCGCGCCGCTCGAGGAGGCCGTGCTCCCCCAGCACGCCACCAAGGTAGCCCACGAGCCCCCACGCGTACATCTGCCAGGGCGTCCACACACCCTGGCCAAAGAAGAAGTTCGAGACCAGCGCCGCCAGCGCACCCACCATAAAGCCCTCGCGCCGGCCCAGCGTGGCCCCCGCCACGATAGTTATGGCCGAGACGGGCTTGACGTCGGGGATGGGCGCAAAGAGGATGCGACCGGCGGCCGCAAGCCCCGCGAGCGTGGCGGTAGGCATGACTTGCCTAAGCGCCGGCCGCGACGCCTCGTAGCTGGCAAGGAAGAGCCCTACGCAAAGGACTACCAACAGAAGCGTGAGCCCCGCGGCCGCCTGCACGCCGTTTACGGCACACGCCACGAGCACCGCCGGAACGGCGACAATCGAGGGCACCTCGAGCGCGGCAAAGACGCGCTGTCGCTTGGTGCCTGTGGTGCTCGCTGTCATGATTCTCGCCTTCTGCCGACTGCAGCCCAACATGCAACACTCTATGACACAATGACCGCCCGCTTGCGGGAAACCGTCACCAAGCTGCGCCGAATTGCCTAAGATGGGCATGTGCCGCACCCATCGACCGGAGGAGGCCCCATGCTCTACGTTGGAAACTTTAGCTACAACGATGACAAGGACCAGGCAAACAACTACTGTCTCATGCCGTGCGTGGTTGAGGCGGACTCGGCGGACGAGGCCCTGGAGAAGTTTGCGTCAAAGTTCGCGAGCGTTCGCGCCGAGTCTGACCTGCTTGAGGGCGCAAGCGAGATCTATCTCGACTCCCTTGTGGAGCTGGAGGGCGTTCCGCAGGATCCGGTGATCACCCAGTGGCAGAAGATCGTGCCCGCCATCGACGGCCTGTGCTCAGTGACCAGCGCGCTTCCCGACACGAGCGTGGACGAGCTCGCTGCCAGCGCATACGGCTGGGGTGAGGATGACGGCGACGAGATTGAGCTCGAGGACATGGAGGAGCTTGACGGCCTCTCGGAAGATGACCTCGAGGAGGAGGGCATGGAGGAGCCGTTCCTCACTTTCTAGCCAGCAGCTGACGCCGCACTGACGGCGCGGCTGACGGTGCGCAGCCCACAACTTACGCGTGGTAGAGCCAGGACCCGGCGAGAAACTCGTCGGGTCCTTCCGTGCAGGTGACGGCCCCGTCAAAGAGGAGCGACACCGAGTCTGCCACGGCAGAGACAAACGCAAGGTCGTGTGTGGCGAGAAGAACGCTTCTCCCCTCCTGCCGCAGCTCTTGCACAAGACGTGCAAGCTTGGTGCGCGCCGCCGCGTCGAGCCCCTTGGTGGGTTCGTCCAAAATGAGCAGGTCTGGCTGCGTGAGCAGCAGCTTTGCAAACGCAACGAGCTGCTGCTGGCCGCCGGAGAGGTCGAGCGGGTTTCTCGCCGCCACGGCGGTGAGCTCCAGTCGCTCCATCATGGCCGTGACCTGGGCCTCTCCGTAGCCCGCACCCTTTGACCAGAGCATGAGCTCCTCGCGGACGGTCTGTGCCGAGAGAATCGCGCGCGGGCTCTGCGGCAGGTACGCCTGGGACGCCGCATGGGGACGAGAGAGACGCCCGCGCTGCGGTGCAAGCGCGCCGCACGCAAGCTGCAAGAGGGTCGTCTTGCCCGAACCGTTGCCGCCCACAATGGCCGTCACCTCGCCCTGGGGCGCCACGAGGTCCAGCCCGCGCAGGACCCAGTCGGCATCGCGTCCGTAGCGGAACCATGCGTCGCGAAGGGAAAGCGCAGGTTTCTCGCCGCTGACGGCAGGCTTGCTGCCTGCGGGTGCCACGTCTTCTGGCCTAAACGCGCAGGCAGCAACCGCATCGTCGAGCGAGAGCTCGCGCACGCGGCCGTCCTCAACGCGAAAGGCGCAGGTGGCCACGTCGCGCATGGGTTCCGGAGCGTGCGTTGCCACCACAACGGTGACCCCAAGCTCGCGGTTTGCGCGGAAGAGCATGGCAAGGAAGTCCTTCTCGGCAACTGGGTCGAGCATCGAGGTGGGCTCGTCCAAAAGCAGCAGGCGCGGACGCATGGCAAGCGTTGCGGCAAGGGCGAGCATCTGGCGCTGGCCGCCGGAGAGGCTTGCCGTCTGTCGGCGGAACCACGGCTCCATGCCAAAGAACATGCACGTCTCGGCCACGCGGCGGCGCATCTCTGGCACGGGTGTTCCCAGGTTCTCCAGGCCAAAGGCCATCTCGTGCCACACGGTGTCGCAGACAATCTGGCTGTCAGGACTCTGGAAGACAAGGCCCACGGTCTGGGCGGACTCCACCGGAGAGAACTCGCGCACATCCTTGCCAAACGCGAACACGTTGCCGACGAGCGTGCCTGTAGGTGACACCTCTGGCTTGGCAAGACGCAGAAGCGTCGACTTGCCCGAACCCGTACTGCCTGTGAGCAGCGCAAACGCACCCTCGGGCACGGCAAGCGAGACGTGCTCCAAGACCGGCGCGGGGTTGGGTTCGGTGTCTGTTGCAGGATATGAGAAGCTCACGTCCCTATACTCGAGCGCACTCATGCGACCCTCCCCCACCGCACGCGTTGCCCCAGGTCAAGCACCGTGGGGAGAAGCGCCAGCGCGGTGTACGGCACGTAGCCCCACCAGGCAACCAGACGGGGCATGGTGGGATAGAAGCGCCACTGAGAGCAGGCAACGTAGACGAGAAATGCACTCCCGGCGGCGAGCAGGACAATACCCGCAAGCGCAAACGCGTCGGAGTTCCGAAAGGAATCCGGCAGATAGCAGCTACGGCGGTCCGTGGCACCCCACCCGCGGGCGCGCATGGCGTCGGAGCGCTCGATGGAGTCCTCCATCGACCAGCTCATGAGCTGGTCTGCCACGCGCACGCCGCGGTCGCGCGAGCCCTGCGGCACGGCTGCCGTGGTAGCAAGCGTGGCTGCGCGCACGGACTGCGACCTCTGCATGAGCTGCGGCACCAGCTGCGCCGCCATCGAGGTCACCAGCGTCACCGTGGGGAGCGTGCGGGCACCCAGCTGCAGCAGCCGGTCCTGCGTGAGCACGCAGGCGGCGTCCTCAAACCACAGGACCACCGCCACGAGAAGCGCCCCGGCGCAGGCGCCGTAGGCAATGCTCTCCTGGTAGATAGCCATGGGCCCAAGCTGCGCCACCAGCGTGGAGCCAGATGCCGAGAAGAGCGGGTTGGCCACGGCGACAAGCGCCACCATGGGGAGCTGCCAGCGGAGCCCCTTGAGCGTGCGCCGCCACCCGCGCGCGGCAAACGAGAACGCGAGCGCGCCAACGAGCGAAATACCCACGCAGACCGGCTGCATCGCGAAGATGGCAATGAGGATGGTGCCGGCAAAGTAGGCTGCCGGCACGGCCGGGTGGCAGGTGTCGAAGGCGGTATGTGTGTCTCGCATGGTCAGCATGTGACGAGTATGACGCACTTTCCAATCTCTGGCGCTATGCCGACGTGACGTAGACCCACGTCACCGCATCGCCATCAGAGAGCGTGCAGACGCCGGCAGAGTAGTTGGGGTAGCTGCCGTTGACCGCGTACTTCCAGCCGCTCTCGCCGCCCTGGTCTTTCTCGGCGTACCCGTTGACGGCAGCAACGTAGACGCCCATGGCCGTGCTGCGCGCATTGACGCTGGCGCCTGTTGCCACCAGAGCGTCGTATGCCGTGGCGCCTGGGTTGAGCGAGACGGTGTACGAGCTGGACGAGCCCCCGTCGGCGCGGGCGTCGATGGTCACTGTGACGCGAACCTTGGCGTCTTGTGCGGCGGAGTTGGAGGAGCCGCTTCCGGACTGCGTGCCGGTTGCTGACGAGGAGCTGCTAGAGCCCGAGGAGGAAGCACCCGAGCCGGAAGTGGTACTGGTACCAGACCCGGTAACGCCCACTGTCCCGGAGCTGACGTCCTTCTGACGCGTTGCGACATCCGAGGCAGAGAGGTTCTCGCCAGAGGACGTCACCGCGGCGTCGATGGAGACGGCCGTGCCATCCGGAAGTGTAGGTGCGATGCCCGCAAACTGCGATACGTCACCGGTGTCCAGCTGGGCATACGCGTTGCCGGAAATGCCGTAGCCGGTTGTTGCCGAGAGAAGTGCGGACAGGTCACCCGTGGTAGGGGCGCCGTCCGTGGGCATGGTGATGGCCATGCGCACGGCACCGGAGCCGTCCTCGCAGATCCAGGTGACGCAGGGGATGCCCACGCCCTGCCCGGAAGCCCAGGTGGCAAGGGCCGCGGAGCGCTGGGCACAGGCAAGCGCCATGTCTGTGGGCGCATCCGCGCTTGCCTCCTCGACCCAGATGCCATCCGCAGAGAGAACCACGTGGACGGCGTCCTTCTCGAGCGAGACGTCCGTGCCGTCAAACTGGAGCGATGCGAGCGCGGCGTAGACGTCATCCGTGGCGACGGTGGTCGTCTGGGGCGACTCCTGCAAGGAGGCGGTGTCCTGGCTGGTAGCCTGGTCCGTCTCGTCTGCAGTGGTCTGGAACGCCGCGGAGCCCGTTGCCCAGGCAAGCGGGTCGCCGCCCTGCACGTAGACGGACATTGCCCACACGCAGAATGCGATGAGCGCTGCGGCGAGAACCCCAAGGATCACCCTGGCAGTGCGCTTGCCGCCAGCTGACTGCTGGCCGTTAACCGGCGTGCCGTTGTCTGTCATCTAGCCGCGCCTCCCCTCGGTGGCATCGCTCTTGTCGCGGCGACGCGTGGCCAGCAGCAGGATGAGCACCGCCGCACCCACGCAGGTGCCCACGATGGGCCAGATGGGAAGGCCTGCCTGCGCCATCGCGTCAGTTGCGGGCGCCTCACCGGCAACCGCGTCGTCCTTGTCGCCAACGGAGGTGACGCTTGTCACGTCCTCGGATGTATAGCTGCCCAGAAGCGAGCCGTCCTCTGACGAGGAGGCGCTGGCAGTTGTGGCGGAGCTGGTAGCAGGCGTGTTGGTTGCGCCGTTGCTGCTGAAGCCACTTTTGCCGGTAGCTGCGACGTTGCCGCTGCCGGCGGCGCCGCCCGTGGAGCCCGAGCCACTCTGGCCGCCGTTGCCGCCTTGAGCGCCGTTGCCGCCTGCGGAGCCGCCGTTGCCGCCGTTGCCGCCCGCAGCGCCGCCGTTGCCACCCTGGCCGCCCTTGTCCTTCTCGCCCGGCACCGTTGTGGTGGCGCCGGCGTCCAGCTTGAAGAGGGTGCCGGAGTCGTTGAAGAAGTAGAGGTTGCCGCTTGCGTCGCAGGCGATGGAGCTCAGGCAGAACTGCCAGAGGTCGCTTGCGGGCTGGTAGAGCGTGGCTGCCTCGGCGTCGCCAAGGCGGTATGCGTACACGCCGCCGGGCTTGCCGTTGCAGGTGAAGTACACGTAGGTGTTGCCGTCGGCGGCCACGCTCACCAGCGGTGCGCTCTTCACGTCGCCGGTTCCAACCTGACCCTCCACGCTGGTCGTGGGAACCAGGGCCTCGTGCTTGACGCTCATGGACGCAAGGTCGATCACAAAGAGCGCGCCGCGCGTCACGTCTGCGGAGGAGGACCCGCCCACGTAGAGCAGGCCGTCGCAGATGGTGGGCGACGAGGTGGAGTACGAGCCAAACCTCACGCTGCGGCCGGCCGCAAGAGAGCCGTCAGCACGCAGGTAGAGCTCGTGCAGCACGCCATCGGTCGTGACCGCGTAGGCCACGTTGCCGCTTACTGCCAGCTGGGCGCGGCAGCGTGTGCCCAGATCGACCGAAGAGACCTCGCGCCCCGTTGCCGCGTCAAGCAGCGAGACCCGCCCGGCGTCGTTGGCGGTGAGCACGCCCGCGGATGTGGGCACGGCGCCCGTCCAGTAGTAGCCTGCGTCCGTTCCCTCGTGCGACCACACAAGGCTGCCGTCAGCCAAGCTCACGCAGGCCACGTAGCCTCCGCAGGAATCGCTGCCGTCAGGGGCCACGGTCGAGAAGTACGCCTTGCCGTCACGCACGGTGATGGACGAGAGGAGCTGCTGGTCAACGGCCTTGCCGCTCGAGCTGGTCGAGGTGGGAAACGCCGCAGAGACCCAGAGCGTGGTCAGCATGTCCGCGGTGAGCGCCTGAATGCGACCACCGTGCAGAGGCGCAAGTATGAGACCGTCGGCGTACTGCAGGCGCGCAGTGGAGTCCACGCTTGCGGCCAGGCGAGCCTCGTCGAGAACCACGCCGGTGGACGCGTCACGACGATAGAGCCGTGTCTGCGCGGCGTCATATACCTCGCCGTTCACGATAATCGCGTCGCTCGCGTTGACGTACATGGCAGTCGTGAGGCGCGACTGCGCCCAGTCGAGCTTGGCGTAGGTGCCGGAACCAGGCACGGGCGTCGAGAGCCCGCGAACCACACCCGTCTCGCCTGTACCCTTGTAGCCGGGCCAAGCTGCGCTCAAGCTGGTAGGACGCGTGGCCGTTGGGTCAATGACCAGGGCGTCGCTCTTGGGAAGGCTGTCAGAATCCGTGCAGTAGTACCACACGACCTCGTCGCCGTTGGCAATGTTCACGCTGCTGGCACCAACCTGCGAGGCAGCGCCGTTCACGAACAGGTGCCAGTATGCACCCGTCGTGGAGTCCCAACCCAGCTCGCGGCCGTCCACGGGCGAGGTGATGGTGCTCAGGTAGTAACCCCAGGTGCTGGTGGACGAGGAGTGCGTGAGGCCCTTCTCGGCAAACGCCGCCTCGGAGAGGTCGGCGGCGGTGGAGCCCTCCACCAGGGTGAGAGACGTTGTGTCCGCCCACACCTGATCGAGACCCGAGGCGTCCTTGCCAATCACCTTGACCGAGCCCGTGACCTGTCCCGGCAGAGAGTCGCCCCAGGCAGAGTAGTACCAGACGACCTTGTCGCCCTCCTTGAGGACGTAGTTCGAGGCCATCACGGTTGCGGACTTGCCGTTGATGAAGAGCTGCCACCACTTGCCGGTTGCGGCGTCATAGCCAAGCGAAGTGCCGTCCTTGGTGAAGGTGTAGAGGTCGGCGTCGTAGGTGATGCCGTTGGCGTCAAGAACCTGCTTAGTGAGATCCGCCGCGGTGGTGCCCGGCTCGACGGCAAGCGAGGTTTCTGGCGCCCAGCTGACACTGGCCCCGGAAGCGTTGGGGCCAATGACCGCGCAGCTAGCGGTAACCTGCTCCGGCGCGTCCTGGCCAGAGGTGCCCGCCACCGTGAACGTGGCCGAGACATCCTGGTTCACAAGGCTTGCCAGCTTTGCCTTGAGCTGGTCGCTCACCATGGGGTCGTCCTTGTAGAACTCGTAGTAGGCCTGGAAGCGCTCGTCAGCAAGGCGCGAGATTACGGTAACCCGTGTGTTGTCGGTGGGCTTGGTGTAGGTGAGAAGCTCGTGGGAGATCACGTCCGGGCGGCTTGACTTGAAGGTGCGCCAGGACATACCGCCCATGTCGCTGTATCCGGGCAGGTCAACCAGCACAATGCCGGGGTGCGCGGACTGCGTGTCGCGGTCGTGCGCCCAGGCAAGGTTGCCGGAGGCATCACGATAGGCGCCCAAGAACGGGCGCAGGTTGCCCGTCACGTTGGCGGCACTCTGTCCGTCGAGAAGCGCCAGGGCATACCCCGCCTTGGCGTCCTGCATGAGCGAGACCGCCTCGTCTATCTCCTGCTCGCTCACGGGCGAGAGCGTGAACTCAAGCGTCTTGGTGGCCGTGACCTCGGGGTTCGACTTGTCAGTGACCGTGCAGGCTATGGCAACAGTGCGCGCCGTGCCCAGCGGGCGCACGACCGTGGCGTGGTAGCCGTTGAAGCTAACGAGGGGGTCACTGCTGCTGTAGGAGACGGTGTAGTACTTGCCGTCCACGCCAAGCGTGCGCGTGGTGGGAAGCTGGAGGTCGCCCGAGACCGCAGTCTGGTCCACGGCGGCACCGGTAGAGAAGGCCTTGACCTTGTCGTAGGTGAAGCCCGCCTCGACCTTGCCTGCGAGGGCAGCCTGAGCTGCGGCAACGGCTTCGGGGTCCGCCTTGACAGTAATTGGGAAGTCCTTGGTAACCGTGACATCGGGCATACCGTAGCCCGTGAAGGACACGGCTGCCGAAAGCGTCACCGGCGTGTCGGCCGAGCCGCGCGTGGGCGTTGCCGTGAGGGTGCTGTCCCAGCTCTCGCCGGTCACTTTCACGGAGCTGTCACTCGCGGTCCACGATGCGCTGGCGCCGCTCAGGCTTGCCGGCAGCGTGAAGGCCTGCGTCACGGAATCTGCGGAGTCACCATCGGCAAAGCCCAGCGTGATGGCATCGGCCTTGGCCTGGAGCACGGCGCGCGCGGCGTTCTCGTCCCAAGGCACCTGGAAGGTGCGGTTGGGGGTGAACGTTGCGGTCTCGTCGCCGCGGGTGAGCGCGAACGTAATCGAGCTCACCGTCTGGAGCGAGGACATGTTCCAGTTAGAGACCTTGCTCGTGTCACACGAGAAGTACGTGATGGCGCCGTTGTCCGCGTCTGCGGTGGAGATGCCCACGGTGGCGTTGCTGTTGGTGTCCTGGAACGAGACGCTGGTCACGCGCACAGTGAGGCCCGTGGTTTCCACGCCCTCCTCCGCGAGCTTGGCGAGAAGCACGTCGTTCACGTTGGCGTCCGTGCCATACGTGAGTGTTGGCCGCCAGCTCTCGTTCTGGAGCCGTGCAACGGCGCCTGCAAGCGTGGTGCTGTCAGCAACGGGCTGGTCGAAGGCCTTGGAGACGGAGGTGGCACCGCTCGTTGCCATGACCTTGAGGTTCTTTCCCGCAGCTGCCTGCGGAACCTCGATGCTGGCCGACGTGCAGCCGTCAAGCGGCTGCCACTCTTCTGCCGGTGCGTCGGCGGCGTTGGCAACGTACCACTGCAGGGTCACGCCATCCTTGCCGGTAACTTCCACGTTGCTGCCCGAGAGCTGCGATGCGTAGACCGTCGCGGTTGCGGTGGCACCGGTGAGAAGCGTGCCCGAGGTTGGCGACACCAGAACGTGGTGGAGGTCATAGCTGCCCACAGCCTTGACCTGGACCTTCTCGCTCGTGGCAGATGCCATGAGGGCACTGCAGCTGGCCCACACGTACGCGCCCTCGAGTGACGAGGAAAGCGCAAGGGTAGTTCCGGTGGCGCCGTCCTCTGCAGTGAGCTCGCGCGTGTTGGTGCCGGCCGCGTCGTCCGCCGCATACCAGGTGCACGCGAGCTTGGCGTCCGAGGGGAGGTCCGTCTCGTACGTGCCCCAGCTTGAGGCCTCCTGGTACTGGGGCTGCGCCGTGAGCGTGGCCCCCACCTGCGCGTTTGTGACAGAGGACGAGAGCTTCACGCTCGAGACGTCATAGCCGCCCGCAAGCGCTACGGGGCCAACGGGGTCCTGCGTGCTGGTCCCGTAGTAGGACGGCACGCTGGTGGAGACCACGGAGTTGCTGCTCGTCGCCTTGACGCGCAGGTACGTGCCGAGAAGCGACGTTCCGTCGGTGGTCTGCTCGGGAACGGTAAAGGTGGCGGAGGTGGCACCGGGGATGTCGGTGAACGCGGAGTCATCTGTCGTGCTGCTTGCCGCCCACTGCCACTGGTAGTGCACCACGTCCGCGGAGGTCGTCTGGGTGTAGGAGCCGGTGTAGGCCGTGGCGGTGATGGTCTGCCCAACCGTCGCGCGGCCAGAGGCGTCGACGGTCACCTTGTACAGCGTGACGGCGCCGGCCTCCTGCACGGGGCCAGCCACGGAGCTCTTGGCTGCACCGTAACCGCCGTCTGCGCTCGCGTAGACGTACTTGCCGAGAAGGTCCGAGGTCACGTTAAGCGTTGGACCCGTAGCTCCGGCGATCTTCTCGCCCGTGCCGTACGCCGAGTCGCTGGCGTACCAGGACCAGGTGACGCTGGCGTTTGAGGTGGCGTCGGCGCCGCTTGCGTCCTTGGCCGTTGCAGAGAGGGTGTCGCCTGGGGCGAGCGTGCCGGTGTTGCTCAGCGACACGCTCACGAGGTTGACCGAACCCGCGGCGGCAACCTTGTTGCGGCTGCGTGTTGTGCGAGAGGAGCTGCCGTCGGCGGTGGTTATCGTGCAGCGCACATAGCGGCCGGCGTAGCTTGCCAGCGGGAGAGACTGCGCGGTGGCGTCGGGGATGTCCTCCCAGGTAGAGTTGTCAGAGCTGACCTGCCACTGGTAGGTGAGGGAGGTGGGGTCGATGGGGGCGCTGGCGCCCTTCTCGCGCGCCCACGCCCACAGCGTGTCCGAGGCGGCGTAGGCGTAGGTGCCACCCGTGGAGCTTGCGCTGGTGGTGAGGTAGGTGGAGTAGATGCTTGCCGACGCGGCATCGGAGGCGCTTGCCTCGGCCAGGGCGGCTGCCGTCGTCGCTGACGATGTATCCGCCATGACTTCGGCCAGCGCTCGCGTGGGCACCATCGACGCCGCCGTGACCAGCGACAACGTCACCGCCAGAATGCGGTCACGCAGACACAGCCCAGACATGCCAGTGGGTTTTGTGGGTTTCATACCCGCCTCCCTGTGATCTGCTCCCTTGGGAGCATCGAGGGCAGGCAGGGCCGTCGAGTGGCGACGGTAGCCTCACGGCGCAGCACCAGCGGTAGCGCGGCGCGCGCATCTGAGCACAGTTCTGGTTGCTGACCCGGAGTAGAACCGGGATCCATTTGCAGGCCTCACAGCTGCCCAAACCGTGCCCTCGGTTTGAATGTTGTCTGAAGTATAGACGAGAGCCGTCGGCACTTCTCGCTGCGCCGTCGTCGCGCAACACATTCGGCTGTGATTGTGTGCCGCGCACAGGTCACAGCACGGGAATCTTAAGCCTGAAACTTTTACTCTGCACAAAAATGCTCTATCGGACGGCGATTCCGAAGTCTCTGCATAAAAATGCTCTATCGTACGGTCGCTTCTGACACAGGAAATCAAAATTACAACTATAATTGCACATTTATGTATATGAACTTAATAATATTCAAAGAACTGCAATATTGATTAAATAGTTGATGAGCATCCAGAACGACCGCCGTCCGATAGAGCATTTTTATGCCGCGAGCAGCCAGAAACCGTCCGATAGAGCATTTTTGTGCAGTTCTGGCGCCAAACATTACCGGCAACTACAAAAGCGACAACCTGAGGACAGCCCAACCCAGATTTTGCGTGTCACGCCCTAGCTGCAGCCTACGCCTCCTCGGCGTCGAGGTGCCCCACCTGCGGGCGGTCGTGCCGCGAGGCCAGCACCAGCACCACAATCCCCGCCGCCACGAGCGGCAGGCTCAGGACCTGGCCCATCGTGAGCCAGCCGGTGCCGAGAAGGTATCCCAGCTGCGCGTCCGGAAGCCGCACGAACTCGATAAGAAACCTAAACACGCCGTACAGCATGAGGAACGTGCCAATGAAGGTGCCCTGCGGCCGGGGCGGACGCCTCCGCGACAGCGCGAACAGCACGCAGAACAGCACCACGCCCTCGAGCAGGGCCTCGTAGAGCTGCGAGGGGTGCCGGTACACCGCGCCGCCGCTGGGGAACATCACGCCCCACGGCAGCGACGTCTCCTTACCCCACAGCTCGCCGTTCACAAAGTTTGCGCAGCGGCCAAAGAAAAGACCGATGGGTGCGCCAATGGCCGCGAGGTCGGCCACCGTGAGCACCGAGAGCTTCCAGCGCTTGCACGCAATGGTGCCGCCGACAATGGCGCCCACCAGCCCGCCGTGGAAGCTCATGCCGCCCTGGTTGAGGGCGAAGATCTCGAGCGGGTGCTCGAGGTAGTACCCCGCGCCGTAAAAGACCACGTAGAAGATGCGCGCACCCACAATAATGCCCACGGCAATGTCAATCATCACCGAGAGCACGTCATCGGTGGAGAGGTCAAGCTTCCAGCGCTTGGCAACGCGCGCGATCACCAGCCCCGCGCACACGAACCCCGCCAGGTACGCGATGCCGTACCAGCGCACCTGGAAGGGTCCGAGCGTAAACGCGATAGGGTTGAGCGAATGGTAGAAGTCGTTCAGCCACACGGGGCAGCACCCGACCTAGAGAACCGCAGGCTGCACGCGGGTGACGCCAGGCACGTGCTCCTTGAGGATGCGCTCGATGCCCTCGGACATGTCATAGGTCGAGAGCGGGCAGCCGGCGCAGGCGCCCTGCATCTCGAGGGTCACCACGCCGTCGTCGGTGCAGTCGATAAGGGCGATGTCGCCGCCGTCGGCCTGCAGGCTCTGGCGGATGATGTCGATGGTCTCGGACAGAAGCTTGCGGTTGAGCACCGGCTTGGCCTCGGCGGCCGTATCGCCAGCAGTCTGCTCGGTGCTGGGGGTCTCGTTCTCTGCCATGGTCCTCTCCTCCCGCGCGGGTGCCCCCGCGCCTGTAGTATCGCTCGAACTCACGATGTGCGAATTCCTAGCGCAATGATGGGTTACAAGGTAACATATTACCCAATGCCCGTGAAAAGATGCCCGGAGGTTGCGCCCTGCACACGAGGAGCAGGCCGCCTCCCCTCGCTCGCGGCGGCAATCGCACGCACCACGCGCTCGACGGCAAACGCGCACTCCTCGGGTGAGAGGAGCGTGGCGTCTGCCATAAGGCGTGTGACACCGGCTGCGACAAGGGCATCTGCCTGCGGCGTTGCATCCAGCGGGTGCGCCGCCCAGATGCGCGAGCGTCCATGGACGTCCGTGCGCACCGGCAGGAGGTTGCCGTCGATGTCGCGCAGCGAGAGGCGCCGGCGGCGCAGCTCGCAGTTAGGGCAGTCGTGGATGCAGCGGCCGGCCGCCTGCAACACGCAGTGCTCGCTTGTCATGGCGCGGGCGCGTCCGGAGACCACAAGTCCTACCGGCACGGAGGCAGCCCCCGCCAGCGCGCAGACCTCCTCAAGCGTGAGCTCGGGCGAGAGCCAGAAGCCCGCTGCCCCCGCCTCCTCAAGTGCCACAAGGCAGCTCTCGTTGTGTACGGGAATGCAGGTGCGAATCTCGGCCAGCGCCCCGCGCGAGGCGGCGAGCGCCAGCTCGGAGACGTTGCCCACACCCACGGGCTGCCCGGCGCGCACCCACGGGTCCAGGCGGGCGTGGTCGCCCTCGCGACACACCTCGTCAAGCCAAGGGATCACGCCTTCCGGCCACGCGGAGCCATCCGCAAGCGCGTCTGCCGTCGCGTAGACGCGCGTGGCACCGGCGTCAAACGCGGAGCGTGCCGCCTCGGCAGAAGCAACCAGCGCACAGGCCTCCGGCGCGGGCCTTGTCCACGCATCCGGCGCGGCAAGGCCGTCCTTCTCGAGCACCTCTGCCAGACGCCCGGTCACGCCGCGTGCCGAGGGCGCAACGGCAAGCCGCTCCGCGCGCGACTCGTACGGAGCAAGAATCTGCTGCTCAAGCGCCTTGCACGCCTGCGCGCGAACCTTGTGCACGGCCGAGAAGCCCATGCCTGCGCCCTCGTCCATCTGGACCTCAAACAAGACCGGCTCGAAGGGGCTCTGCCCCATGCGACCCACGTGCTCGATAAGGTCCTCCCTGGTCACGGGCTTGGTTCGGGCAGGCTCCACCACAAAGCCCTCTGCCGTGGCAGCGGCGCTCCCGTCCGCGCAGGCAAGTGTCACCGAGAAGGGCTCGCCCAGGCGCGCCCGCACGCTCACGGTGACGGGGCGGCGGCGCGGCACGTCCAGTCTAGATACGCGCGCCGCAGCGTCCATCGCGGCCTGCGAGCGAATCACGCGCACCACCGCACCCGCCGGGATGGGCCGAGAAGCGCGGCAGGTGATCGTCTCGCCGGCAGCGGCCGCGCGCTCAGCACGCACCGTGAGGAACTGGGAGGGATCCTCCACCGGCCGCAGCTCGAGCAGGTCGCCCTCCCCCACCGGCTGGTCCAGGCGAATCTCCACGTCCGCACGGGTGAGGCGCCGCATGCGCTCGCGCCCGCCGTCCGAGCCGCCGCGTCGCACCAGCGTGTCCTCCAGCTTGCGGGACGAGACGACCTCGCCCACCAGCTCGCCGCGGTTGTTGGAGCGCTCGTAGCTCATCATCTCGTCGCCGGAGCGGCCCCAGAGGTAGGCGTCCGTGAAGTCGCGGTTGAAGACGCGACGCAACGTGCGGTGGCGCGCGGCGTCGGCGTGCGCGTCCTTCTCGCCGCCGGCGTCAAGCGCGTCGAGCGCACCGCGGTAGGCAGAGATCACGGCGTACACGTAGTCTGGCGACTTCATGCGGCCCTCGACCTTGAGCGAGGCCACGCCCGCGTCGGCAAGCTGGGGAAGGTCATCAACAACGCAATAGTCCTTGGGGCAGAGCGGCCGCGTGCGGCCGGGGGCTTCGATTGCGTGGCCCTCCTCGTCCACCAGGTCGTACGGCAGGCGGCACGGTTGCGCGCAGAGGCCGCGGTTAGCCGAGCGGCCGCCCGCAAGCGAGCTCATCATGCACACGCCAGAATAGCAGAAGCAGAGGGCTCCGTGGCCAAAGGCCTCAAGCTCCACGCCCTCCTGCGCGATGGTGCGTATCTCGTCCAGCGAGAGCTCGCGCGAGAGCGTCACACGCGCCACGCCCAGCTCGCGGCACCAGGCAGTGCCGCGAGCGTCGTGCACGTTAGCCTGCGTGGAGACGTGGCACTCAATCTGGGGCCAGCTGCGGCGCACCTCGGCGAGAAGGCCCCAGTCCTGGATGATGAAGGCGTCGGCGCCCAAGAGCCAGGCACGGCGGATAAGCTCGAGCACCTGCGGAATCTCGCGCGTGGCAACGGCGATGTTCACCGTCACGTAGACGCGCGCGCCGGCGAGGTGCGCCCGGCGGCACGCCTCGCCAAAGGTCTCGTCCGTAAAGTTGTGCGCGCTGCGGCGGGCGTTGTAGTTGTTGCCCAGGCCGCAGTAGATAGCGTTGGCGCCGGCAGCCAGCGCGGCGTTGAACGCCTCTGGCCCGCCGGCGGGTGCCAGGAGCTCTATGCCCCTTGAAGTGGTCAAACTCTTCTCCCTGTCCCTAAGATTCAGCGCGGGAAACGTTCCCCGGCCGAGAATTCAGCATTGCAATCATAGGAACCTGCACCCCACTGCATGAGGGCAGTCGCAGATATTCAGATATTCTCTGAGCCAAGGCTTGCGCCGAGACGCACGAATGTGTCGAATGCGACTTATGCAACTCCAAAGGTAACGACAAGCGCCGCCACGAGCAGTGCGCAGGACCCCAGCACGGCGACAGGTGCAAGCCAGCGAAGCTTTTCACCTGGGCCCCTGCGAGCAACTGCGGCAAAGTCAAGAAGCAGCATCCCCGCCGGAGGAAGAAGCGCCAGCAGATAGCGTACCTGGACCCCCTCCGCCAAAGGCGCCCCCACCGCAGTGAAGGACACGTACAAACCCGTGATGGCAAGCCCCCACCCGCATACCAAGCCCAGCACTGCAAGCGCCTTGACCAGCGGACGGGCAAGCGCAAGGTCGTCCTGCGTGCGGTCCAAGACGCACACGACAAGAACCAGACCCAAAAGCAGCCCATTGATCGCCGGACTCTGGGGGACAGACGGAGCAACAACATACGGCGCCGAGAACGCCAACGGTTCGAAAGCCACCAGACGATCAGGGGCAAGGACGTGCCCCGTGGTAACCAGCATCACCCCAACGTAGCGGATGGGGTCCGCCAGAATGAAGCCAACCTGATTGCCCTGCGAGACGTCGGCAGACCCTTGCGGATCTCCGCCTCCGGGCGCAACGAGGAAGCGAATCCCGAACGAGGCGAGTAGCGCCACCGCTGCAAGCACCACCAGTGCACGGTACAGCACGCTGTCGCGCCGGGACGAGAACCGCTTTGCGGGAAGCTCGAGAAGCACCACAAGCAGGGGGAAGTACACTGCGCGCACAAGCGCTCCCAGGACAAACGGGATAAGAGGGGCGCAGGCCTCGCGCAGGGTGAGCTCGCACTCCCCTTTCTGGCAGTTGCCCACAAACGCCGCAAAGGCATACGCAATGAGCGATACCGACCAGGTGTCATAGGTATAGCTGGCAGAGAGAATCACCAGCGTTGGGAAAAGCGAGAAGACCCCCAACGCCAGCTTTCCGCTTTTCAGGCGACGCATGGCGAGAAACATTGTCAGCGAGTAGAACAGCACACCCGCAATGCGGCCCATGAGGTAGCGACCGTCAAACCCCAGGTGCAGCAGCCTGCCCACCCAAAGCCCCACGGCATTGGGGATGTTTCCCACGTGAGAGGCGGAAATCCACGTGTCACCGGTGAACGCGCTGGTCCCCTCACAGACAACGAGGGCATCGTTCTCCTCGGCGTCCTCAAGGGTGTCGTAGACAACTTCACGCGCGGCAGCATCGTTCTTTGTGGGAAAGACGTTTTGCCCCTCGATTGCTTGGGACCACACGAAAGCGTTGCTCGATGCCATGAGGGCATCGGCACCCGTGTACTGCGCGTCAACAACGTACGAGATCGCGTTTGCGTAATCGAAGTGCGTGAAGCCGTCCCATGAGGACGAGGCATATGCAGGAAGCAGAAAGGCGCACAGGATGCCCGAACAGAGAGACATTGCGAGGAAGGCGTACTCGGGCGATCGCCAGAGCAGCGTGCCAGGCGTTGCGTGCCTGGAGTCCGCATCTTCGCCTGATGGCAGCTGCCTTCTCCGCTCGCGCTCCTCGCGCAGCTCAGCGAGGCGCCTGCGCGCCCAGCACACAAGCGGTAGCGCGAGCACAAAGAACACGAGCATGCGCGTGGGACGCCATTCAGCGAGGACAAAGGGGCTCGAGGCCGGCGCTCCAATAAGGGTGCCGACCTCGAGGAGTACACACACGAGAAGGGACCAAAGCCCCGTGATGGCCCACCACACGCAGCGATTGCTGCGAGAGTTTGGTTCCATTACGCCAGCTTAGCCCAGCGCTTCTTGCCGCTCTGCAGCACGGTGCCCGCCGAGAAGAGCGCGGGATCCACGTTGTAGCACTTAGGCTCCACGGCCTTGCCGTCGATCTTGACACCGCCGCCGTCGATGAGACGACGGGCCTCGCCCGTGCCGCTGGCAATCTTAACGTCCACCAGGAGCTTGGCCAGGTAGACCTTGCCCTCGTCGTTCACCTGGACCGTGGAGAGCGGGAACTCGGCAATATCCTCGGGCACCTCGCCCTTCTTGAACGTGGCGTCAAAGGCGGCCTGGGCGGCATCGCCCGCGCCCGCGCCGTGATAGAGGTCGCAGATGTTGCGGGCAAGCTCGCGCTTGAGGGCGTACGGGTCGGCCGTGCCATCCTTGAACTGGGCGTCGATGGCGTCAATCTCGTCCACGGGAAGCGTGGAGCACAGGCGGAAGTAGAGCGGCACAAGCTCGTCGGTGATGGACATGATCTTGCCGTACATGTCGTCCGCCGGATCGGTGAGGCCAACGTAGTTCTTGTAGGACTTGGACATCTTCTTCACGCCGTCGGTGCCCACGAGCAGCGGCACGGTAAGCGCCACCTGCGGCTCCATGCCCATGGCGCGCATGAGGTCGCGGCCGGCAAGGAGGTTGAAGATCTGGTCGTTGCCGCCCATCTCGACGTCCGCCTTCACCACAACGGAGTCGTATGCCTGAAGCACGGGGTAGATGAACTCGTGCAGGGCGATGGACTGGCCGTTGGTGTAGCGGTTGTGGAAGTCCTCGCGCTCGAGGATGCGGGCCACGTTGAACTGGCTCATGAGCTTGAGCATCTTGGAGAGGTCAAGGGGCTTCAGCCAGTCGCCGTTGTGCACGATGGTGGTCTTCTCGGGATCAAGCACCTTCATGGCCTGCGCCACGTAGGTCTTGGCGTTTGCCTCGACCTGCTCCTCGGTAAGGGGCGGGCGGGTGGAGTCGCGGCCGGACGGGTCGCCGATAAGGGCGGTGCCGTTGCCGATGATGAGCGTGACCTTGTGGCCCAGGTCCTGGAACTGGCGCATCTTGCGCAGGGGGACGGCGTGGCCAAGGTGAAGGTCGGGGCTGGTGGGATCCACGCCCAGCTTGACGTTAAGCGGCACCCCGCGCTCAAGCTTCTTGCGAAGCTCGTCCATGGGCACGATCTGCATGGTGCCCGACGTAATGACCTTCAGCTGTTCTTCGACTGGCAGCAAAGCTCTGTCCTCCGTGTGAGTTCGTATGTCTTCGCGGACCGCGCCCGGTGCGACCGCGCACGCACAAGGATAGCGCAGGTTGGCGCCTCTCGCCCGCCGCAGGAAACAGCCCGTCAAAGCACCTTATCGCGCGAAGGCCGTCTCTCTCGCACGGCGCTTGGCGGTCCGCTTAGCCGCCGCATACGCAACGCTCGGAACGCCAACAAGCACAAACACGATAACCGCCTCGTAGAGCGGATGCCGCACAAAGCGGCCGCTCAGATCGGGCGTGACGTTCACCCCAAGCCAGTTGATGACGGGTATGTGGAACAGGTACACGTACAAGGATGCTGAGGAGAGCGCGGTGAGAACGCTCTTCGCGCGCTTGCCCAGCGCCCTAAGGCGCGGCTCCAGAATGCGGACCACGCAGAACAGACCAGCCGCATACGTGGCGGCAAGCGGGAAGAATGCGTTTACGGGAAACGAGTCATACTGTGTGGACGCAACGTTCACGGCATGCCCAATTGCGTACATGAGCACCGGGGAAGCAACCATTGCGACAACCGCCGCCGCGCGGACCGCCGGGGTGTCTGGCACATATTCGCGCAGGTAGTAGCCAAAAAGAAAGTAGAAGACAGCCGTGCTCGTGAGAAGCGGCCACCCCTGCATGGCGCTCACGTCCTCCGGCATCACAAGATGCGCCCAGGTGAGCGTTGGCACCACAAAGGCGAGAAGGAACCCGCCAGCCAGAAGCCCGCGCAGAAGGCGAGGCCTGTCTGCCGCAAGCGAGAGGAGCGGCGTCACGCAGTAGACCCCGATGATCGCGTAGAAGAACCAGTACACGTTGTTAATCGTGTTGCCGAGAAACCCATGGACGAATTCCCCAAGGGAGAAGTCCTTCACAACGTCTCGCGCACCCCAGAAGGAGTCTGGGAAGAGGCCGTATGCAAGGTAGCAGGCAACGCTTCCCACGAGAAGGGCCACGCCCACTCTAAGGACTCGCTTGCGGAAGAACTCATACGTCGAGTAGCGGCTGCGGTACTCCATAAGATTTGCCCCGCTCAGCATCATGAACACGGGAACGGCGAAAATGAATGCCGCCTGCTGTGCAAGCGCAAGCTCCCACTCGCTTCCGCGACCTTTGCCGAAGACGGTAAGCGAACAGTGCAGTGCCACAACAGCAAAGCACGACAAGACATTGAGAACGTCCTCGAAGTACAGACGCATATGAGTGGATGCAGACAATGTGGGCCCTTCAACAGAATTCAAGCATGTTGTCACAGAATAGCCAAAAGCGCAGGGTCTTTGTGATGTTGCCGGCACCGAACGAACACAACCCCCTACGAAAAGCACGATTGTGGCACCAACAGTGGTAGCGTACAAACGGCATCAACCAGCTGTCGCTTTGTGAGGTTAGGTTTCATGCTCATCGCTGTTCTCGTCATGCTTCTTATGCTTTTTGTGCCCGGATCCCTCGCGTTTGTCGCCGCGGGAATCCCCACGTGTGCCTCTCTCGCCCTGTCCCCCATCGTCGTGACGGCATGGCTGGGAGTTGCAGGGGTTGTATATGCGCTCGTAGGAATTCCAGCGAACCCCCTGACCGTGCTTGTGCCCCTGACCGTTGCCTGCCTACTTGCGGCTATTCTTTTCACGCGCCGGAACAATAAGCGGGCAGAACTTGGCAAGGGGCTTACCCTGCGAGTCGCCCTGCTCTACATTGCCGTGGGAGCCGCCGTATGCCTATTCGTCTTTGTCTCTCGAGGCACTGCAACAGGTAGCTTTATCCAACAGTGGGATAACGACACTCATCTGAGTATCATCCGAGCGTTTGCCGATTCCCAGACCATGTCATCGCTCCGCGTAAGCCCCTACCTTACCGCAGCAGACGCCGTCGCCAACCCCTTTGGCGGGCCGGACGACATTTTCAGCTTCTACCCAGCAGTCTTCCACGGGCTTTGTGCACTCGTAGTCCTCTGGGCGGGGGTCTCTGCCCCAATGGCTATCAACGCCTCCATCATCGTGACAGGCTCTATCGTATTTCCCCTTGCCATGGCGCTCTGCATCTCCGAGGTCTTCCGGGACGATAAAGCAGCACTGCTTTCCGGGGCAGTACTGTGCTGCCTCTTCCCTGCTATGCCCTATGCGTTGGTCGTCTTTGGGCCCCTCTATCCCAACCTCTTTGCCTTCGCGCTGCTGCCCCTGGGCGTAGCGTTGGTTTTTGGGCTTATGCATGGCGAGAGGGGAAGGCGTGCGTTCTACGCAGGCGCCCTCCTCGTCACCGTTGTCGCCCTTGCACTTGTGCATCCCAACGCGGACTTCTCGCTTGGCGTGCTTACCGTGCCTTCCATTGCGGTACACGTATTTCGCACGCAGTGCCACCACGACGCCTCTTTCGCACGCGCCTGGGCAATGGCCGCAGGAGTACTAGTGGCGGCAATCGCGGCCTGGGTTGCCCTTTATAACGCACCGTTCCTTCAGGGTGTCATCAGCAATTACTGGGGCACTTACGAAAGCCTCCCCGAAGCCATCCGCAACCAGGCATTTCTGATTACCAGCAGTCATCTCTACGGACCAAAAGAGGGCCAGCCGCTCCTCTTTGCCCTTGCTGCTATTGGAGTAATAACCGACATCATAAGGCATCACCGCCCTGGTCTTGTGGCGTCGTACATAATGCTCCAAGTCATGAGCATTGTCGCAAGTTCCGTAGAGGGACCTGTCAGACAGTTCATGACCGGTTTCTGGTACACAGACTCCAACCGAATTGCCGCGTTTCTGGTCATCCCCGCGATTATTTTCGCCGCGGAGGGTGTCTCAGGAATCTACTGCTTTGCCAAGACGCAAATGAGGAAATCGCCCAAGTGGCCGCCAGTCAACAAGACCGCCGCAGTCCCCGCATTTATCGTGATTGTCCTTGTTTCAGTCGAAGCATTTGTCCCCGTCCATTACTATGGCGCTCTCAATTATGCGCGCGACGAAATAGATGGCGCTTATGGCCACTGGAACCCTCTTAACAACGAGACAATTCGCAACGACCTGAAAGACATTAAAGAAATCGTGGGGAATGACACCGTTGCAAACTCTACCTACGATGGAAGCCTGTATCTCTACGGGACCAACGACATCCGAGTGCTGTACAGGACTAACGACGGAATGGTCAACGCGCAAGGACCCCTGGACACAGATGGCGCGCAAATCGTGCGCACTTGCCTCGACCAAATAGCATCCAACGGGAGCGTCCGCGCGGAGGTCGAGCGCCGGGGCATACGTTGGGTGCTCCAGATGGATGTTACGGGAAGAACCCAGCAGTCCAACGCCTACTATCACTCGGAAGACTGGGCTGGCATCGAGTCCATAGACGAAAACACCCCGGGCTTCCAGCTTGTCTACAAAGACAATAACATTCGGCTGTACCGCGTGGTCGGGTAGACTATCGGAGACGCACTGCCTCCGTTTCAAGCCCGCCGGACGACACATGCTGGCCAACTCCTTCATAGGTTGTGTGCACGCAGAACGGACACAAGCTCACGAGGCCCATTCTCTATAATGAATTTGATTGTGTCCACACGAGGAGGTTCCATGGGCATCAGAACCCGCAGGGCTCGCAAGCACGCAAGTACGCACGCCGTCGGCTTTAGCATCGCCGGCGTGTTTGGCTTTATAGCGCTCTTTGCATTGGCGCTCGCCCTTTCCCTGGGCGCCGTGGTCGACTCCTGGCTCCAGGACCTGCCCGACTACGAGTCGGCAGACGCCTACCTCGTGGCAGAGCCCACGATCGTCTACGCTGCCGACGGCACCGAAATTGCGGAGTACTACCTCCAGAACCGTCGCTCCGTCACGCTGGACGACATCTCGGACTACGTGAGGAAGGGCACGGTCGACGTCGAGGACGAGCGCTTCTACCAGCACAACGGCGTTGACCCCCAGGGCATCCTGCGCGCCATCGTGAGCCAGCTCAGCGGCCGTTCCGAGGGCGCCTCCACCATCACCCAGCAGCTGGTGAGGAACACGGTCCTCTCGTCCGAGCAGTTCGACCTGACCCTCAAGCGCAAGGTGCGTGAGGCCTACATCGCCATCCAGATGGAGAAGACGTACTCCAAGGACCAGATCCTCAACATGTACCTCAACACCATCTACTACGGCGAGGGCGCCTACGGCATCGAGGCCGCAAGCGTCACGTACTTCAACAAGCACGCGAGCGAGCTCACCCTGGCCGAGGCAGCAACGCTTGTGGGCATCCCCAACTCGCCCTCCTACTACGACCCGTTCGTGAACCCCGACGCCTGCGTCGAGCGCCGCAACAAGGTCCTGGGCAACATGCTCGAGATGGGCGACATCACGCAGGACGAGTACAACGAGGCCACCACCGAGGAGCTCACCCTCAACCCCGGCTCGCTCCAGGACGAGACGACCGGCTCATACCCCTACTTCACCGACTACGTAAAGACGCTCCTCCAGAACGACTTCGACAACGACACCATCCTCAAGGGCGGCCTGCGCGTCTACACCACCCTCGAGCCCGACAAGCAGAACGCCGCCGACGAGGCGGTGAACAGCCTGGTCTCCAGCTCTGGCAACGACGAGCTCTCTGCGGCGCTTGTCTCCATTGACAACACCAACGGGCACATCGTGGCCATGGTGGGCGGCACCAACTACGGATACGACCAGAGCAAGGGCCAAAGCTCCATCAACCTCGCGATAAGCCAGCGCCAGGCAGGCTCCAGCTTCAAGCCGTTCATGCTCATGGCCGCCATGGTCGACGGCATGAACCCGTCGGTGATTCTCAACTGCAACTCCCCCATGCAGATCACGTCCACCTGGACGCCGCACAACTACGAGAACGCACAGTACGGCTACGTGAGCCTTGCGCGCGCGACCGAGCTCTCGTCCAACACCGGCTACGCGCAGGTGGTCATGGCCGTTGGCGTTGACAAGCTCATCGAGACGGCCCACCTCATGGGCATCGACTCGGACCTCCAGTCCGTCCCCTCGCTGGTCCTTGGCTCCTCGGGCGTCACGCCGCTCGAGATGTGCGAGGCCTACAGCGTCTTTGCCACCAACGGCGTGCACCGCGACGCCATCGCCATCACCAAGATCGAGGACCGCAACGGCAACACGGTCTACGAGCACGAGAACGATCCCGAGCAGGTCATCGACGAGGGCGTGGCCCAGGATGCGCGAGAGGTCCTCGAGGGCGTTGTGGACGCGGGCTACACCACGAGCTACGTGCATCGCTACTTCACTGCCAACCAGCCCGTGGGCGGCAAGACCGGTACCTCGGATAAGGCCGACAACCTCTGGTTCTGCGGCTTCACCCCGCAGCTCACCACAACGGTCTGGTGCGGCAACCGCGACAACAACCAAGCCGCGCATTACAAGGGAGCGCTCGCCTCGACGCCTACCACGGCGCAGCCCATCTGGACGGACTACATGGACACCGTCCTCAAGGGCCTGGACCGTAAGGAGTTCCCCAAGTCCACCGAGACCGTGACCTACAAGGACAACAGCTCCTGGGACTTTGTGGGCACCCCCGCCTCCACCAACTCGAGCTCATCATGGAACACTGTCACCGACAGCACCACCACTACCACAACGGAGAATACGACCAACGCCACCACCACGGAGACAAACGAGACCAACACCAACGGCACCGAGACCAACTCCGGCACCGGTACCGGCGGTAACGGCGGGACTGGCGGCAACGGTGGCAACGGCAACGGCGGGACCGGCGAGAACACGGGTACCCACACTGGGACAAACACCGGCACCAACCCGGGCGAGAACACCGGTACCAATACCGGGACAAACACCGGAACGAATACCGGCACCAACACCGGAGGAGCACCAGCCCAGTAGCGGCTCTGGGAAGCGTGCCTCCATACGCTGGAGAGCAAGAGGGGCCTCGGCAGTGCGCCGGGGCCCCTCTCTTGTGCGTGCTGTCTGCGTGTCTCGTATGTCCGCGCGGCGTGCCCGCGCGGACATACGCTTAGCGATGCCTTACTTCGAGCTGCTGCCGAGCTTCTTCACGAGCGCCTGCAGGTCGGCGGCATGCTGGCCGTCAACGGCAACCACCAGCACCGTGTCGTTGCCGGCAACGGAGCCCAGCGCGTGCGAGAGCGCGGCGCCGTCGATTGCCGCGGCAACGCCCGAGGCAGTCCCAGGCTGGCACTTGATGACCACGAGGTTCTCGGCACGCAGCACGTCCACCACAAACTCGGAGAGCATCCGCTGCAGGTGCAGGTCCTCGGAGAGCACGTAGATGCCCTCGGGGAGCTTGCGCAGGCCCATCTCGGTGATGTCTCTCGAGACCGTGGCTTGTGTGCACGAGAAACCCTGTGCCTGGAGCTCCTCCACAAGCGCACGCTGGGTGCGGATGGACTTGTCGCGAATGATCTGCCTGATGGCTTCCTGCCTGTCGTTTCTCTGCTTAGCCACGTGACGCCTCTCAACTAACGGATCGAGCATTTGGTCCACCCATAAAAGGGTGAATACTTCCCTCGGATTATACGTATAAAAAGTGTGACAATTGAATGCGACGCGGCTTAGTCACGCAAGCACCATACCGATACGCAGGTGCGCTCTTTTCCTTCCAACGCCCAATACAGCGCCGCTTGAGGCGGTGTTATAGAGCATTGGCACCGCTGAGGGGACTCCCGCGCGTCCAAAACGCAACACTGTCTTATAGTGCATGCAAGACAGGTGGGATTTGCCATGCAGGGCAAACTTGCTCTCATGTCATTCGTTAAGTTGCATCGACCGTAGTGCGCATGCGCATCGTTGCGCGCGCACTACGCAAGGAGGGGTCATGGAGTACTCCGACGACAGGTCCCAGAGGTCCCAGCGAGGCGCTGACAGCCTCCGCAGCTCTCGCCCACGCGGCGGAGAGCCCCAGTCACGACAGGGAAGCGGCTCCCGACGCGCCCGTCACGGCAGGTCCGGCCGCCCCCGCCAGCAGAGGCCGCTGGTTTCTGGACCGCGCGGAAGGGGCAAGCAGCGCGGCTACGAGCTCCGCAACCGCAGCATCGGCTTTGCGAGTGCGGGACGCGGGAAGCGCTCGGGCGGGCCGGATGCGCGCATGATCGCGGCGCTGGTGCTGGGCATTGTTGCCGTGGTGCTTCTCGTCTTTGCCATCTCGAGCTGCGTGTCCAACAACGCCGCCCAGAAGCAGCAGGCCGAGGAGAAGCCCCGCGTTGCCACGGACATCTCGGATAGCCTCTCGCAGGCGCTCACCTCGCGTCTGGACCAGGACGACCAGATAGCCCAGATTGCGAGCAACGCGGACCAGTACCCCGACGAGCGCCTGGTCGAGCTGGCACTCAACGAGCCGGACGCAATCTCACTTGTCGCCGGTTACCTGGAGTCCGACAAGACGGCGCAGGCCTACGGCGAAGAGGCCTCGGTTGGCAGCTACCCGCAGCTTTTCGACTGGGACTCCCGTTGGGGCACGGTGGACTATGCCGGCAGTGCACTCGCGGTGACGGGCTCTGGCCCCACGGTGATGGCCATGGCGACGATCGGCCTCACTGGCTCGACCGACAACACGCCCGCGACCATTGCGGCGCTGGCCGAGAACGACGGCCTGGCCAACGGTGACTCAAGCCTGAGCGGCGACTTCTTCACCACCGAGTCCAACTCCCTGGGCGTGGTTTACCACGCCTACGACACCTCGGCCGACAACATCTCGGCGGTGGTAACGTCCGGAACCGTGGTTGCCATGGAGATCAAGGCCGACAGCCTCACCCCCTATGACCACTGGATCCTCGTGGTCGAGAAGGGCTCCGACGGCACCTTCACCGTTCATGACCCCACCTCAAGCGACGTGACCTCCAGAACCTGGGACGCAGAGACGCTCGCCAGCGCCTCCACGGGAACGTTCTACGCGCTCACAAAGATGGCGTCGTAGCTGGGGCGACTTGGGCCGCGGCCGGTGCTTCGGACGCTGCGGGCACGGCCGGCGCAGCGGGCGCTACTCGTGCTCCTCGAGGAAGCGCTCGACCACGGCGTTGTAGCGCTCGGGCTGCTCGCCGTGCACCCAGTGCGTGCCATCGGGGAAGAGCTCCCACCGGGCGCCGGGGATGCCGTCTGCCACCTGCTTGGCCACGAGCGGCGTGCACTCATCTGCAGCGCCGGAGGTCACGAGGGTGGGGACGTCGATCGTGGGCAGCTGGTCCACCACGCTCCAGTGCGAGAGCGCGCCCGTAACCACAAACTCGCTCATGCCCTGCATGAAGTGGTAGCACTCGTCGCCAACTGGGTCCGGCTCGGGACTGTGGAGGTTAGCGGGCCTCTCGTCCTCCGGAACCTTGGAGACGTGGCGACGGTAATACTCGGCCGTTGCCGCACGTACCTCGGGACGGGTATAGTCACCGTCAACGTCGGCCTGTGCGAGGGCCTCGTCCATCTCGCGCGGCAGGTAGTGGCGAAGGCGTATTGCCTCGTGAAGCCACAGGTCCATGGTCGCAGGCGAGCTGGCCACCACCATCGAGGCAAGACCCTCGTGACCGTGCTCGTGCCAGGGCTCGCCGATGGCGTACATCATGCCCAGCATGCCACCCCAGCTCTGACCCAGGATGTGCAGGCGGTCCCAGCCAAAGGTCGTGGCCAGGTAGGTGCGCACGCAGGCCAGCTCGTCGAGGAAGAGCGAGCAGCCCCAGCGTTCCGGCATGGGCGGCGTCTTGGAGCGGCCGCAGGAGATCTGGTCGTAGTAGACAACGGCGCGACCATACTTCTCGGCAATGCCGTCAAGGGACTGCAGGTAGTAGTGCGCGGCACCCGGACCGCCATGCAGGACGAGAAGGGGCAGCCTGCCCGGCTGGCACTCCCCCGCCACCCGGTAGTAGGTCTGGTATCCCGCAAAGGGAATGTAACCCTCGCGCTCCTTGAGCATGATGCGCGCTCCTCTCGGCCGTTTGTTCTTCTCGCCTGCCGGCAGTTGCAGCGTCGGCGCTGGCGTCTGCGCCAGCGCCTAGGCCGCCACCAGCGCGAAGTATGCGATAACTGCAACGCCCAGCACAATGCGGTACCAGCCGAAGGGCTTGAAGTCGTGCTTCTTCACAAAGCCCATGAGGAAGCGGATAGCCGCAAGCGATACCACAAAGGCTACGACACAGCCCGTAAGGAGAATGGCCGCCTCGGTGCCGGAGAACGTGTTGCCCTTGAGGAAGTACTTCACCAGGCGCAGGCCCGAGGCGCCCACCATAACGGGGATGGCCAGGTAGAACGTGAACTGCGCCACAACGGTGCGCGAGCACCCCAGGATGAGGCCGCCGATGATGGTGGAGCCGGAGCGCGAGGTGCCCGGCACAATGGAGAGCACCTGGAAGAGGCCGATGCCCAGGGCCGTCTTCCAGTCGAGGTCGTCAATGTTCTGGATGCGGGCGTCCGCGTCTGCCACCTGCGAGATTGTGAGCTCCTGCTGCGGCTGTGACGCGCCGTTGTCGGAGCCGGAGAAGTGGCGCGGGCGGTACGCACCGGTCGCGCTTGTCGCGCTTGCCGCAACGGTGGAGCCTGCGGCAGGGGCGGCCATCAGGCGCTGTGCGCGACGCTCACGGACGGTCTCGATCACGATGAAGGCAATGCCGTAGACGATGAGCGCGGCGGCGATCACGAAGGGGCTGCCCAGATGGTCCTCGATCCAGTCGTCAAGCGGCAGGCCCACCACTGCAGCGGGGATGCAGGCGACGATGGTCTTGGCCCAGAGCGTCCAGGTGGAGCGGCGCTCGTCGGCGGACTTGGAGCGCGAGAAGGGGTTGAGCTCGTGGAAGAAGGCGACAAGCACGGCAATGATGGCGCCGAGCTGGATCACCACGAGAAACATGTCCCAGAAGTCCTCCGAGACACTGAGAGGCATGAACTGCTCGAGAAGGAGCATGTGCCCCGTCGACGAGATGGGCAGCCACTCGGTGATGCCCTCGACCACGCCATAGATCGCTGCCTTGAGAAGCTCGAGAAGATCCACAGTTCCCCCTCCTTGCGCCGCCCGGCGGCGACTACGCGTGCTTGCATTTGTTGCGTTCAGTCAATGATGAAGGGGGTGCACGGAGCGTGGCGCGCCGCCACGCCGCATTCAGCGAAAAACTACGTGAGGCAAAGGGAGTTTCCCTTTGTCTCATTCTGCGGCGGGCCGCTCGTCTGGGCCTTGGAGCTCAGGCTCGGCGCCCGGGGCTGCGACCGTGCCCTGCGCGTCATCGCGCGCGTCAACCTTAAGCATCTGGGGGACGCCCCAGGCGAGGAAGCCCGCGAGCAGCGCAATTGTCGCCGCGATGAGGAGCGTGACGAGAATAGAGCGCCGGGGCTGCTCGTCCGGTTGTTGGTCCTTGGGGTCCTCGCTCACGCTGCCGCACCTCCCTGTCTGCTCGCGTTACGGCGACATTCTACCCCGAGTGGCAGGGGGTCAGAAACGCACTCCGGGCGGCGGAATCCTCACCCTCGGCTCCCCCCCGACTTCCCTCCGAGCTCCTCACGGCTCTCCCGAACTACGCACGGCCGCGTCGCGAGCGCGAGATCCAGGGGAATACGGGAGCGTCGCGAGCGCGAAGTCCAAGCAGCAAGGGATTCGACGCCGAGAATTGCGGCGGCACCGCCGGCTTCGGGTAGAATCGTCACCCAAAGGCATCGCGAAAAGAGGAAACCATGGCGCTCAACCTGCAGAACGCTCGCTTCATCGCTTCATACGGCACCGTCGACGGGCTCCCCGCCCCCACCACGCCCGAGGTGGCCTTTGTCGGCCGCTCCAACGTGGGCAAGTCGTCGCTGCTCAACAAGCTGCTGGGGCGCAAGGCGCTCGCGAAGGTCTCGTCGCAGCCGGGCAAGACGGCAAACGTGAACTTCTTCGAGGCGGACGGCATCAGCTTTGTGGACCTTCCGGGCTACGGCTACGCGCGCGTCTCGATGGCCGAGCGCCAGCGCTGGGCAAACCTCATCTCGGGCTACTATGCCCAGGAGCGCAGCTTCAACCTGGTCATTGCCCTTGTCGACGTGCGCCTGGAGGCGCAGAAGCTCGACCAGGACATGCTCGCGTTCCTCCGCGAGAACAACCTGCCCTTTGTGGTCGCGCTCACCAAGGCCGACAAGCTCAGTCGACCCAAGCAGACGCGCCAGGTGGAGCTTCTCTCGCGGCAGCTCGAGGTGTCGCGAGAGCAGATGCTGCTCACCTCCGCGCAGACCGGCCTGGGCATCGACGAGCTGCGCCATCGTATCGAGAAGGCCTGCGACTAGGCGGCGCACGACGCCCGCATCGAGAACACCAACGCACCAAGGAGACACGCATGTCCGCACGTAGGCGCGAGCCCGAGAGGCTCGAGGAGTTTGTCTTTGAGAGCACCACGATGGTCCTTGCTGCCGGCCTCGAGATGACAAAACACTCCGTCACCTCGGCGCCCGGGGAGTTTGTGCGCGAGAAGGGCCCGCTGGGCATTGGCTCCACCTGGCGCTGCCAGGTCTTTGAGGAGCTGGTGGGCCGCATCAACGCAAAGGAGATGGGCGCGCTGGCGCTGGGAGCAGGCCTCGACCCCAAGGTGCTCCCCAACCGCGTTCCCTGCACCGTGACGTACTCGAACGCCGGGGGCTTCCCCTCCTGCACCGTGCGCATCGTGACCGGCAAGGACGCAACGGCCTAGCGCACGCGGTCCTGCTCCCCGTGCGGACGTCGCGCGCGTGACGCGCCGGCGTCGCGTCGACCGCTCCTCTCGCGCTACAATAGTCCGTCACGCTTTCGTGCCGGGCACTGGGAGGACGCATGGCAGACGAGACGCACGACGCAACGTTCCGTGAGGAGCAGGACCACCTGAGCACGATATACGCCCAGCTCTGCGACCTGCGCGACACCCTCACCGAGGAGATAGAGACCAGCCACAAGGGCGCCGCGGACGACCTCCGCGAGATGAGCGAGGAGATTCGCCCCGACTTTGGCGGCACCGATGAGACCATGGAGACACTCGCCGCCATCGAGACGCTCAACTCGGTCATCGACACGTACAACCAGTACCACGACTTCACCGTCGAGAAGCTGCAGCGCGTGCTCCTGCTGCTGCGCCAGCCCTACTTCGCCAAGGTCACGCTCGAGATGCGCCCCGGCCGTCCGCCGCGCGACGTCTACATTGGCGCCGCTGGCATGACCGACGAGCATAAGCGCCCGCTCATCGTGGACTGGCGCAGCCCCGTGGCCGAGACCTACTACAACCAGGAGATGGGTCCCACCTCCTACCAGGTTGACGGCCGCACCCGCACCGTCGACCTGCTGCTGCGCCGCCAGTTCGACATCACGCGCGACGTGCTCAACTCCTACTTCGACACCACCGTGGCCATCGAGGACTCACTGCTTCTCGGCGCGCTCAAGAAGCACCACTCCGAGAAGCTCGCGGCCATCACCGCGACCATCCAGCGCGAGCAGAACGCGGTCATCCGCCACGAGGACGTGCCCGTGCTGCTCGTGAGCGGCATCGCTGGCTCGGGCAAGACCTCAGTGCTGCTACAGCGCGTGGCATACCTCTTCTACCATGAGCGCAAGACCCTCTCGGCCGACCAGATCTTCCTCTTCACGCCCAACGACGTCTTCCGCCACTACATTGACACGGTGCTGCCAAGCATGGGCGAGAAGAACCCGCGCATCTTCACGTGGCGCGGCTTTCTCGCCAGCCTGGGCCTCTCCGAGCGCGGCGACGGGCGCGACGGAGACCCGGAGGAGCTCGCGCGCCTGGAGGAGGGCGTGCGCACGATGACGCTCGAGCCCGACGACCTGCGCGAGGTCCGCTGCGGCGAGCGCGTGATGCTCAAGGCGTCCTCGGTGGCGGGTGCCGTGGCCAAGTTCTCGCAGATCCCCGTTGGCCCGCGCCTCACCGCGCTGGTAAAGGATGAGCTGCACGACCGCCTTGACCGCAAGCTCGCGGCGCTCTCAAAGAGCGAGGAGGTCTGGGAGGAGATGCTGGGCCTGGACGTGGAGGAGCAGGTCGAGGTCTTTGGCCAGACCATAAGCCCCGCCGACGACGATGAGTGCGCCGCCTACGCCCTCGCCTACGTGCGACATCTCTTTAGCGGCGCTCACGACGAGATCGAGCGCGGCAACTGGCTGCGCATCGACCGCATCGGCATGCGCGTGCTGGGCAAGAGCGCGCTCACGGCGGCCGAGTGGGTCTACCTCAAGCTGCTGGTGATGGACGGTGGCGAGAAGTCCGCGCGCTACGTGATGGTGGACGAGGTGCAGGACTACACCGTGACGCAGCTCATGGTGCTGGCGCGCTACTTCCCGCGCGCCCACTTCATGCTGCTGGGCGACGAGCACCAGGCCATCCGCGAGGGCACGGCGAGCTTCGACCAGGTGCGCCAGATCTTCTCGGCAACGCATGGCGAGGTCGAAACCTGCGAGCTTCTCACCAGCTACCGCTCGAGCCCCGAGATAACAGAGCTGTTCACGAGCCTTCTGCCGCTGGACGAGCGTGCGCGCCTCACCTCGGTGCAGCGCGCGGGCACGCTGCCGCGCGTTGTGGAGGTGGCGGACGGCGATGCGGGGCACTACGTGGCCGAGCTGGCACGCATTGCCGAGAAGGCAGCAGACGAGGAGGGCCTCACCGCTATCGTTGCAGCCGACGCCGCGCGCGCCAACTGGCTCTCGAAGCAGCTGGGTGAGCGCGTGCAGCTTGTGGACCGCAACTCGCTCATGCCGGCGACCGGCGTGGTACTGATGGACCTGCGCCTGGCGAAGGGCCTCGAGTTTGACCACGTGGTGGTACCCGATGCGCAGGCCGAGGTCTACCCGGACACGCCGCTTGCGCGCCGCAGGCTCTACACCGCCATCAGCCGCGCGATGCACGAGGTCACGATTGTGTCGCAGGGAGCGCTGACACCGCTTCTCGCGCGGTAGGGCGCGGGGTCGGCACGGGCGTTTGTCGCCGGAGGGGCACGTTTTGCGCAGATTGTCGCAGAAACCCCCTCTCCGGCGATTTTTTGTCGCCGGAGCCTCCCCTATGGCGCGATTTGCAACATCCGGAGCCTTCCGGCGACATCACCGCGCCCAAGGCGCGTATTCTGTCGGTTGAGGCGGAGAGAAACGCAGGCCACGGGAGGCAGACATGGAGACGCGCGTAGCGGTGCTGGGCATCATCGTGGAGGACCCGGACTCGGTCGCGCACCTCAACGAGGTGCTGCACGAAAGCGCCGGCATCATCATCGGGCGCATGGGCATCCCCTATCCCAAGCGGCACATGAACATCATCTCCGTGGCGGTCGACGCGCCGCAAGACGCCATCGCCGCGCTGGCCGGGCGCATCGGCGCCATTCCCGGCGTCAGCGTGCGGGCGGCGTACTCGAAGTAGGCACGTCTCGGCGACAGGGGCGAGTATTCTCGCACGAATTATTCTTTCGAGAATACTTTGCTACCCCTCACCGCGCGCGTCACCCAGACGCGCGGGAGTCGCGCGGAGAAGTTCCACGTCACCAGGGGCGTGCGAGGCCACAAGGAGCGTGCGGCCGCCCAGGTGACGCAGCACGAAGGCCGCCGCTGCCTGGTGCGAGGCGGCGTCTAACGAGGCAAAGGGCTCGTCGAGAACAACGGCCGCGCCGGGATGCGCGAGCGCCCGCGCTAGCTCCACGCGACGACGCTGACCGCCGGAGAGCTCCGAGACCGGCCTGCCCAGCGCGTCTTTAGGCAGCAACTCTTCCAGAAGCGCGTGCGCCTTGTCCTCCGAGAGCGCGCCCGCCGAGCAAAGCAGCACGTTCTGCTCGGCAGTCATTGCCTCCACCAGCCGGGCGTCCTGGAACTGCACGGAGAGCGCACCCGCTCCCGGCACCTGCACGCGCCCCGAGAGCGGGGCGAGAAGTCCGCAGACCGTGCGCACCAGCGTGGTCTTTCCGGCGCCAGAGGGGTCGGCGAGCACCGTGCGCGAGCCTGCAGCCAGCACAAGGTTGCAGGTAGCAACCGGCGCGCCGTCGTAGCCCAGGATCACGTCGTCGAGCAAGATTCCCGCGGGCGCGGGCACTGGCTGCCGGCGCTGCGCCGCCGCAGCCCTCGGCACACTCGCTGCAAGCGCCCAGTCAGCGGTTGCGCGCAGGAGCGCCAGGAAGGCCTTCTCGCACACCCAGGAAAGTGCCACCACCACGATGGTCCACGCAAAGAGGTCGCCGGTCTCTAACAGGAGTTTTGCCTGGTAGATGCGCTCGCCCATGGAACCGCGCGGGCTGCCGATGAGCTCAGCGGCTACGCCTGCCTTCCAGGCCATGCCGCAGGCGTTCCTGCACGTTGCCACAAGATACGGAAGGAGCTGCTGCCAGGTGTCTGCCAGGAAGCGGCGCCAGCCGGGCACCCCCATCACGCGAAGCAGCTCGCCCAGGCCGGGGTCCGCCACCGAGCGCCCCTCCAGCACGCTGAAGTAGATGGCGGGAAACACGGCAAGAAAGACCGCGATGGCCGAGACCCGCACCGAACCCACCCACATGAGCAACAGCACAATCACGCAAACGATGGGCACGCTCTTGAGAAAGCTCACCGCTGGGGCGAGAAGCTCGGCCAGCGCGTGCCAGCGGTGCGCGGCGAGACCCAGCAGCAGGCCAAGTACGAAGGCTGCGGCAAAGCCTGCGGCAATTCTCGCCAGCGAGAAGCCCACCGTGGACCAGAAGGCTGCCGTGGGGACAAGTTGTGCCAGGCGCACAAGCACCGCAGCGGGACCAGCAAGCAGGAGCTCGGAGCCAACGGCCATACTCGCCGTTTGCCACACGAGAAGCCAGAATGCCACGGCACCTGCGCGGCGCAGCGCGTCGCGCGGGGTCACGGAAGCTTTGTTGTTCTCGGCAGACACCCTGGTTGCAGCCTAGGCTTCGTAGTAGAAGTCGTCGCCGGGGAGGGTCCCACCCACCGAGGAGGCGTCGGCGTCGTAGAGAACCTGCAGGTAGCCAGAGAGCGCCGAGCGCATGTCCTCGCCCGTGGTGCACACGATGTTGCACTTGGGGATGGCCTTTTCGGCGATGGCCTCGCTTGGCACGATGCCCGCCTTCACCACCAGCGGCGCCGCGGCGGCCGGATCGCCGTTCACGGTGTCGACGGACTCGGCGTGGCGAGAGAGGAAGTCCGCGATGGCCGCGGGGTGCTCGTCCACGAACTCCGAGCGGGCGATGGTCACGCCCATCACGAACTGGCTGCCCGAGCCGCCCGCGTAGCGGTCCCAGACGTCGGTGAGGCTCACGGGCGCGGAGAGCGAGGAATCCTTGGCCAGCGTTGCCGTGGTGAAGGGCTCGGGCAGGATGGCGACGGCCGTGGGGTCGGCCTGGATGGCGGCCGCGCACTCGCTGTGCTCGCTCTTGAACTCGATGGTCACCTGGTCCTTGATGCCGGCCTGGTCGAGAAGGTAGTTGAGCGTGTACTCGGGGCTGGCGCCCTGGCCGGAGAGGTAGACGGTGTGGCCGGCGAGGTCCTCGAACTGCTGGACGGAGGTGTCGCCGGTAACCACGGAGAGGACGCCCAGCGTGTTGACGTCGATCACGCGGATGCCGCCGCTGGTCTTGTTGTAGAGGACCGAGGCCACGTTGGAAGGCACGAGGGCGATGTCCGTCTCGCCCTGGATGACCAGCGGCAGGACCTGATCTGCCGCGCCGGAGATCGTGTAGGAGTAGGTGATGCCCGTGGAGCCCTCGGCGGGCTCGGTGGGCGCGTCCTCGGTGGGCACGCCGGAGGTGGTGTCCATCATCGAGACCAGACCGATGGTGGTGGGGCCCTTGAGGGAGGCCACGCGAACGGTCACGTCCTCGGTTGCGGCGGAAGCGTCCGAGGAGGACGAGGAATCACTGGTAGAAGAGGTATCCGTGGTCTGAGTCTGGCTGGTGCCGCAGGCCGCGAGCGCAAGGCCGGCGGTGATGGAGCCAAACGCGGCGAGCGCCTGGCGACGGGTGATGCTGGTGTCCTTGAGCATGGTTTCTCCTCACATGTTGTCGGCGTCGCAGAAGCGCCTCTCGTCTGTGGTGGGTCGCGTGCGTGCGACCGGTAATGGGAGCCTTTCGTCTGGCCCCAGCGGGCCTCGCGTCAGACGAGGTAATTCTAGCATGCACCCCTCGGCTCGCGCGGCCCCCGCCGGCGCCGCCTCGCCCGCCGCCGCTACAGGTTCGACAACGAAAGAGTGACCCGTGCAGGTCGCCACACGTTCGGGGCACGAACCTGTACCCTCTCGCCACACATTCGCAGCTCGAACATGTGGCATCACACCCAACTGACGCCCTCGCAAGTCGCGGATACAATAGGCGAGAGGCACGTGGCATTCCAACACCGGGAGGCAACCATGGACGTGCATGTGAAGCTCGACGGGAACGGCTACATTCCTGACGCCTATGCGAAGTACGCCGACAGGAGCGGTCTGTACGCTGGCACGCCAACGCGCTCGTTCCCCTTCGAGGTCACGGGCGTTCCCGAGGGCACGGCCACGTTGGCCGTGGTCTTCTACGACATCGACTCCATTCCCGTGTGCGGCTTTCCCTGGATTCACTGGTGCGCCTGCGACATCCCCGCAAGCGTCACCAAATTCCCTGAGGACGCCTCCAACCAGCGCTTCGCCGGGATGGTACAGGGCAAGAACTCCTCTGCCTCGCGCCTGGTGGGTAGCCATGACCCGCTCCTCACCTGTCGCTACAACGGTCCGCAGCCACCCGACCGCGACCACACCTACACGCTGCGCGTCTACGCGCTGGACAATGCACCTCAGCTCAGGGAGGGTTTCTGGCTCAACGAGCTGCTCCATGCCATGGAAGGCCACGTGATGGTTGAGGCCGTGGCGCAGCTCCCCGCTCGCGCATAGCCGGCGAGCAGGGCGCGCGTACCGCAGCGCGTTGCAGCGTGTACCATGGGGAAGTCTGAAAACACTCCACCCTAAGGAGCACGTATGCAATACCAGTCTCGCGACCAGATTCCCGAGAAGTATCGCTGGGACCTCTCGTCCATGTGCGCGGATGACAAGGACTTCGAGCGCCAGCTCGAGGACGCCAAGGCACTCCCCGCAAAGCTTGCGGCGTACAAGGGGCGCGTGAGCACCTCGGCGGCGGACCTTCTCGCCTACCTGCAGCTTTTGGACGAGGCAAACGTGACCCTCAACCGCCTGGGCAACTACGCCGACCGCCAGGCAGACGTCGACACCCGTGTGGCTCGCTACCAGGTCTACTCCGACCAGGTCATGAGCCTTGAGGTCGAGACGCAGGGAGCCTGCTCGTGGTTCTCGGCAGAGCTCCTTGGCATGGCAGACGAGAAGCTCGCCGCCTTCTTTGCCGAGGAGCCCGGCCTTGAGCACTACCGCCGCGCAATCGACCGCGAGCTGCGCATGCGCCCGCACCGTCTCTCGGCTGCCGAGGAGGCCATCCTCGCACGCGCCGGTGACGCGGCGGCCCAGCCCGAGCGCGTGTTCTCGCAGCTCAACAATGCCGACCTCACCTTTGCCGACGCCACGGACTCAAAGGGCGAGAAGCACCCCGTGAGCCACGGCAGCTTCATTGGCCTCGAGCGCAACCACGACCGCGCGCTGCGCAAGTCTGCCTTCGACTCGGTCTACGCGAGCTACGGCGCGCACCGCAACACCTGCGCCGGACTTCTCGCCGCCCAGGTCAAGCAGCTCAAGTTCTTTGCGGACTCGCGCCGCTACAAGGACGCCCTGGAGTACTGCCTCGACGCCAACGAGGTGCCCACCTCGGTCTACGACAACCTCGTGGACGCGGTGCACAAGAACCTTGGAGCGCTCCACAACTACGCAAGCCTACGCAAGGACGCCCTCGGCGTGGACGAGCTTCACTTCTGGGACATGTACGTGCCGCTTGTCGACTCCGTGGACCTCACCTTTACCTATGAGGAGGCCTGGGACCTCATCCTGAAGGCGCTCGAGCCGCTGGGTGAGGACTACCTTGCCATTGTGCGCAAGGGCCTTGAGCAGCGCTGGATTGACGTGTACGAGACACCCGGTAAGCGCTCCGGCGCATACTCCGCGGGCTCCTATGGCACCAACCCCGTGATCCTCACGAGCTTTGACGGGAGCCTGGACGACGTCTTTACACTGGCGCACGAGATGGGCCACTCCGTGCACACGTATCTCTCATGCCATGCGCAGTCGCCCACCTACTGCGACTACCCCATCTTCGTGGCCGAGGTGGCCTCCACCTGCAACGAGGCGCTGCTCTCGCACTACCTGCTCGAGCACACCACAGACCCCGCGACCCACGCCTACGTGCTCAACAACTTTGTGGAGTCCTTCCGCGCGACGCTCTACCGCCAGTGCATGTTCGCCGAGTTCGAGCGCGACGTAAACGAGATGAACGCCGACGGCCGTGGCGTCACGGCCGATGCCCTCTGCGAGCGCTGGGGCGAACTCAACGCCCAGTACTTTGGCGACGCCGTGACCGTTGACGACGGCATCCGCCTGGAGTGGGCGCGCATCCCGCACTTCTACTACGGCTACTACGTCTACCAGTACGCCACAAGCTACGCGGCGGCCATCGCCATCTCGAACCGCATCCTCGGCGAGGGCGCACCCGCCGTGAGGGACTACCTGGGCTGCCTCAAGGGCGGCTCGAGCAAGCCTCCCATTGAGCTGTTGCGCGGTGCCGGCGTGGACATGGCAACGAGCAAGCCCGTCGAGGACGCGCTGACGTACTTCTCGCAACTTGTCGACCAGCTACGCGAGGAGCTCTAGGGCGAGAGAGACACGCTTCCCGTCATCCCAGGCGGCGTCCGGCTTTTTCCAGGCGCCGCCTTTGCGTGGACCAGCCCAAGCTGGCGTCCTGGCCGCAGCGTCATTCCGGAAAAGCTACCAGTGTGTATCCCACTAAGCAACTGGGATTTTAGTGGGCTACAATGGCTGCCACTGCATACGGATATGGGAGAATCGCAGATGAGCACCAATCTTTATGGTTCGATGAATCGCAGGTCTTTTCTCGGCGTGATGGCAGCGGGGGCAGCCCTGGCTCCGCTTGCTCTCGCTGGTTGCGGAAGCGCGCAACAAAGCGACAGTTCAACCGGCTCCGCGGACGCAACCGCCACGAGCAGCGCCTCGACGACCGACCTTTCCGGCCAGCATCTCACCTTTGTGGGCGATGACGCGTTTGCGCCGTACCGCTACATCGAGATGCAGTCCGACGGCACCCAGAAGGTCGTTGGCCTGGACATCGCCGTGGCAGACGAGATGGCCAGCCGCCTTGGCTTCACGTATGACTTCGAGCCGCAGGAGTTTGCGGCCACGCTTGCCTCCGTGCAGGCAAGCGACACGAGCTTCACGATGGCAATGTCCTCGAACGCGGAGCGCGAGCAGACCTACGACTTCACCCGCGGCTACTACCAGCCGCTCGTTGGCGTGCTCACCCTTGGGGGCGACGCCATCACAAGCGTCGACGGCCTTGCCGGCAAGAGCATTGCCTGCACCACGGGCACGGTGCAGAACAAGTTTGTCACTGCCGTGCTGCCCGATGCCGACGTCCACACCTACGACGGCGGCGACCAGTGCCTGCAGGAGGTTCTCGCCGGCCGCATCGACGCCTACGTGTGCGACGGTGCCGAGGGCCAGTCCATGCGCGATGCCAATGAAGGCCTGGTGCTTGGTCTTCTCGGCCGCGACGAGACCAAGGACTACGTGGGCGTCTACCGCATCATGGCCACCAAGGGGGCGTCGTTTGTCGCCGCCTTTGACCAGTGCATTGGCGAGATGCTCGAGGACGGCACCATCGACCAGTTCATTGGCACCTACGTTGGCCCAGACTTCGAATGGGGCGGGGACTTCTCGGCCTCCGGCTCTGCAACCGAGGGCGTGGGCTCTACCAGCACAAACTAGCGAGAGAGCGGCATGAACTTCTCGGTCATCGAACCATATGCGCCAATGTTCATAAGCGGCCTCTCCGTCACGCTTGAGGTGACGGGGGCCGCTTTGGTCCTGGCGTTTGCGCTGGGGTTTCTCATCGCCGTGCTCAAGGTGCTGCCGTGCAAGCCTCTGCGCCTGGTGCTGGACTTCTACACGTCGATTTTCCGAGGCATCCCGCTCATAGTGCTTCTGTTTGTTGCGTACTTTGCAACGCCGCAGCTCACGGGGTACAAGATTTCGATGTTTGCTGCCTCGGTGCTCACGCTGGGGCTCAATGGATCCGCCACCGTCTCCGAGACCGTGCGCGGCGGCATCGAGGGCGTTGACCGCGGCCAATACGACGCCGCGCGTGCGCTGGGCCTCCCCTATCACCTCATGATGTGGGAGATCGTCATTCCCCAGGCACTGCGCTCGGTGGCCCCTGCGCTGGTCAACGAGGTCATCACGGTGCTCAAGAGCTCATCGCTCGTAGCGACCATCGGCCTCATGGACATGATGCGCGCGGCTCAGAGCGTACAGGCGCTCACGTACCGCGCGTTCGAGCCGTTCATCGCCGTTGCCGTCATCTACTACGTGATTGTGATGGTGCTCGTTGCCGTAAGCAAGCGCCTAGAGCGCCGTTTGAGGCAGGGCTAGGGGGCATTCCGACTCCCTGCTGCATCAAACTTCTCTTCGTTACACGATTTTCGTTTTCCGTGCGCCGAACTGCCCTTCGTTACACCCAGTTTCCGGAGTATCCAAAGTATCGGAGTCTACATATTGTGCCTATCGAAGCACTTGATACAACATATTGCTGTTTCCAAGGCTTCGATACTCATAGTGTTCTTAAAACTAGGTGTAACGAATGGCAGTTCGGCGCAAAGCGAACAAATTTTGTGTAACGAAGGCACGTTCGATGCAGTGTGCCCGGTCGCGCAATCCACGCGGCCGGGCACACTGGACTCAATCTCGGCGATTCAGGCCGCAATCTACTGCTCCGCTGCCTTCTTTCCCGCAACGATGCTCTTGAAGACGCCGCTCTGGTCGAAGTCCTCGGGCAGCAGCACCGTTGTAGCCTTGCCGCTCGCCGCGTAGTTGTTCATCATGTCCGTCCACTGGGTGAACTCAAAGAGGCGGTTGGCCTCCTCCTCGGTCACGCCGGACTCGCGGATGGTATCGATAGAGTCCTTGATGCCGCGGGCGATGGCAACGCGCTGGTCGGCGATGCCCTTGCCCTCCGCCGCCATGGCCTCGGCCTTGGCCTGCGCCGCAATGACGGTCTTCGCCTTGGCAGCGTTGGCGTCGTTGGTCGCGCTCTCGAGGTTGTTCTTCGAGGCGATGATGTGGTTCATCGACTCCTGAACCTCCTGCGGCAGCTTGATGCGCGTAATGAGGGTGGTCACCAGCACGTAGCCGTAGTCGAGCATCTTGGCGGCAACAACCTCATCGATGGCGTGGGCGATGGCGTCCTTCTCGGAGAAGACCTCGTCGAGCGTGCGCGCAGGAATCTGCGAGCGCAGCGCGTCGGCCAGGTAGTCCTGCATCTGCCCCACGGGATCCTGCAGCGTGTAGAAGCTGCGGTAGACGCCGGAATCCGCGCCCTTCTCAACGTCGCCGTAGTCAACGTGATACTGAATCGAGACGTCCAGCTCAATAGTCACGTTGTCCGAGGTCTTGGCGTCAAACGTCATGTGCTCGTCCTCGGTCATGAGGCTCACGTCGTGCGTGACGTCAATGAAGGGAAACTTCACGTGGAAGCCGGGGCCGGCGAACCCGTGAAACTTGCCCAGGCGCTCGATGACGGCAACGTGCTGCTGGCGCACAACGTAGCCCGTTGAGAGTACGAGAACCACAATAAGGACGATAAGAATAATCATGAACATGAGGAGCTCCCTCGGTCTGTCGTCTGCGGTAGTGGCATTCTGAAAGCATATCAGGAATAGCTTTCCAACAGTGGAAGAGCACGGTGTCGAAGCACAAGACGCCACCGCATGGGTCTGGGCGTCGTTGCGAAAGGATCGACGATGACTGTCGAGAAAAAGCTGCCGTTTGCATCCGACTACCAGCAGGGCGCGCACCCGCGCATCCTCGAGCGGCTGTCGGCGACTAACATGGAGGCAAACCCGGGCTACGGCACGGATGCTCACAGCGAGCACGCTCGCGAGCTCATCCGCACGGCATGCAACGCTCCGCAGGCAGAGGTGCACTTCCTGGTTGGTGGCACCCAGGCGAACGCCGTCGCAATCGACGCGCTTCTTGCCCCGTGGCAGGGCGTCGTCGCCGCGGACTCCGGCCACGTGAGCATCCATGAGGCGGGCGCCATCGAGGCGTGCGGACACAAGGTCATCCAGCTCCCCGAGAAAGACGGCAAGTTGAACGCCGCAGACGTTGACGCGTTGGCTACGTCCTGGGAGCAAGACGAGAACCACGACCACATGGTCATGCCGGGGCTGGTCTACATCTCGCAGCCAACCGAATACGGCACGCTCTACTCGCTGGACGAGCTTTCCGCGCTGCGCGCCACGTGCGACGCGCACGGTATGAAGCTCTACGTTGACGGCGCGCGCCTTGCCTACGCGCTTGCCGCGCCGAGAAACAACGTGCAGTTGAGCGATCTGGCGCGTCTGGCCGACGCGTTCTACATTGGCGGCACCAAATGCGGCGCGCTTCTCGGCGAAGCGATGGTCTTCCCCAAGCCGTCGACGTGCCCCCACTTCTTCACACTCATGAAGCGCCGCGGAGCGCTTCTCGCCAAGGGAATGGTCACGGGCATCCAGTTTGAGACGCTGCTCGACGATGGCCTCTACCAGCAGATTGGCGCTCAGGCAGTAGCGCAGGCAGAGCGAGTTTCCCAGGCCCTCAAGGCCGCGGGCTGCGAGCTCATGCACCCGCAGGAGACCAACCAGGTGTTTGTCGCACTTGACGAGAAGCTCTATGCACAGCTTTCTGCCCGCGTGGAGATGAGTTTCTGGGAGCAGCTGCCCGATGGCCGCACGGTCGTGCGTCTGGCCACGAGCTGGGCGACTGCGGATGAGGACGTAGATGCGCTTGTTGCGCTACTTGACACGAGCCGATAGGTCTCGCGGGCGGCTCCACGCCAGACGAAACCTTAAGGGTGAGCGCAACAGTCCCCCAACGAGCCGGTAAGAGTGCCCATGGCCGCGCGGCGGTTGTTACCGGGCCGTCGCGACGCCCGAGCGTTTTCCCAGGTAACAGCATTGTCCCCCCATCGAGCCGGTAACAATGGCGATGACGCAGCGCTCGTTGTTACCGGGCCGTAGCTTTCGCCAGACCTCACCTGCGAAAAAAGCCAGCTGACAATACGGGCCGGTAACAACGAGCGAGCCGGGTGGGTACAAACGGGATTATGTTGCCCGGCAACTCAGTTGCATGGGCGCCCGAGGAGCCTATCTCTCCAGCAGGCCGTACTGCGCGTACTTGTCGAGCATCATCTTGTAGAGCATACGGTTGGAGAAATACTGGCGGTACGTGACCGTCTTCACCTTGCCCTCCGCCTTGAGCCTATCCATCTCGGCCTGCTCGAACGCCGCTTGTTTCTGAACGTCCACGAGCATCTTCTCAAACGCAGCCAGCCTGTCCATTCCTGTCACACCTCCAGTAGACGGCTCACCCCGGGGCAGCGGGGCAGATGCGGGGTATCTTCCCTGCTCCTCCGGCTGGCGCTTAGAAACTGTCTACGCCATTCTCGCACGTAAAGCCATGGCTAGATTACGGCCTGGGGGCTTTAGCCTCCAGGTTCGGTCCTAAATAGCAAGCCGCGCTTGATGTTCTTATTTCTCCTGGTGGAAGACCATATGAGCTGCCAGGCAAGGAAAACCAACAACAGAAAGGAAACGCCATGGCTATCCAAATCAAGCGCTTTGAAGTCTCTGAGAACTGCAAGAACATCGACACGGAAGCAATGCTCGCGGAGGTAGCCAAGATCCGCGAATACGCACTGAATGGCATTGAGTCCGACTCGGACCTCATGGGGTCAATCCAGGCAATTGTGGCCTTCCAGCTGCCTGATGGGTCCTTCCCCGTGACTGCGGGCACTCCCTTGCCGTCCGACGCAAGCGTTGACCTTGTCTTCCGGCCGACCTACTCCTGCTGCCAGGCCCTCGTCCACGCGCTGTCGCTCGGCATCAAGCCTGACGACGTTCGCGAGCCCCTCTCCCGCGGGTTAGCCGCTTGCTGCCGACGCAATCTGGAGGGACATGGCTACGAGGCCCTCGAGCGCCAGGCAGAGGACCTCGCGGACTTTGGCCATTGCGGACTTGCCAAGCTCCTCGACGAGGAGCCCGACCTGTGCCCGGCTTTCGCGCGCCTTGTTGGAAAGACCGTCCAGAGCTACAAGCACTCCCTCGAGACCGGCAACGTCGTCGACGCATGGGGCAAGGACCTCACGTCCAAGCTCTCGGCGGCAGTAGATGCCCTTGGCTGCACGGACAGCAATGCACGAGAGGCCCTCTGGGTGGCTGCCGTCTAATGTGACCTCAGCGTCAGGCAAGTCTCAAATACACTTGGTGTCCTGCCATCGGCGGGACACCAAGTGCATCCCGTGGAGAAGGGAGGCGCGTTGAACGTCAGCGAATACGCCAAGAGGGAGCTCACTCGTCATCGCGAGCTCTCGCGTTTCTTCAATGACAGGCGCTGGGGACGTCGAGTTGCATCGCAGGACGTCCATAGCCTCAATGAGCAAGACCTCAAGGACTCAATCAGGCATTATGCGAACAGCCCCGAAGGTCCCTATTGCCAAGAGCGTCTCGATCTCTACCACGAAGTATGCGACTTGTTCGGTTGCCTACTCAGAGATGGGCTCTGCGAAAAGGGATATGAGCTTGACGAGTCATTTCTCTCCAATGAAGAGATTTACCTAATCATGCTCAAGGCTTCACACAACAAGATTCCCAACAAGGAGATGGCCTTCGAAGTCCTTAGGTCGAGCGAGAACACGGCTAGACAGCGCAGGTCTGACCTTCGCGATGGCGTGCGCATCGGAGACATGTGCGTGCAAGCCGATTTTGGCTACGGCGGTTCATTCGAGTCGTCCGTGCATCCCATCATGCTGCCGCTCAACCTCTCCGAAGTCTACGTTATGCTCGTTGCCCTCAAGAAGTACGAGCTTGCCTGCGGAGAGGGCGACCCTCACGCCATGCTGGCAGCACGTTTGGCAAACATGGCATATGGCGAGCTCAGTGACTACGCAAAGAAGAAGCTCGCTGACCGTCTCAGCGAGGCTGGATACGTTTTCCGACCCGAGGATCCCGCATTCCGCGACGACATGCACGGGTCCTCGGAGTGGGTCAAGTTTGAGAAAAGTGGCGTACGCGTAGCAGTTGAGCTGGATGAGGGCCAGTCACTCGCGGGCGTGATTGCGGGCGTGGGCAGGCGCCGAGGTGACAAGCCAGGAGACCGTCGCCCGGGACTCACGCTGCGCCTGGATGACGGAAGCGAGATATCTGTACCTTGGTCCCAGGTGGTTAGCATCGATAAGACAGAGGGGTAGTAATCGCAGGCGGCGCCCCAGAGCGTTGCATCACGCGGGATTGATTTGCCGAGTAACTCAATCCCGCAGCACCGACAGCCGCTCCAAGGCACTGATGTAGGTGCAGAGCGCCCGCCTTAGCGACCCCTCAGATGCCGCCTCGTTTGGTCCGTGTATCCCGCCGACCCAAGACGGGGTACTCTCATCGGGGTCGCCAATCGGCCCAAATCCCACGGCGTACGGAAAGCGTTTCGCATAGGTTCCGCCGCCAAGAGTTACAGGCTTGGCCGCATCGCCAAACCACTCCGCGTAGCAGTCTAAAAGCACTTGCACCTCGCGCCTCTCGGGATCAACGTAGAGCAGCGAGCCCCTATGTACCTCTGCATACTCGACTCCGTACTCCACGCACACCTTCTCGATACCAGCGGAGATGGCATCAGGGCTAGTCGACTTTGGGTATCGGCAGTCGGTGGTCTGTACGAAATGCCCGTCCCTTGTCTCAATTGTCCCGCTAATGATGGTCAGCGGCGTGAATAGGTCGTCCGTCGCGTTGATACCAAACGCCGAGCCATCCGTGGACGAGAAGACAATGTTCTCGAACTCGAGCCATCGCCGCTCGCGCACTGAGCCAACGCCATTCTGCAGCAAGTACCTCACCAGCACGCCAATTGCGCTCACGGTGCCTTCGGGTTCCGCAGCATGTCCACCCGTGCCCCGTGCCAGAACCTCAGACAGCCCTGCTCCGGCTGCCCTCACCGTAACGCCTTTCTCTGCCGGAAGCTCATCAGCGCTCACGCGGACAATCGCCCTGGCAGACGCGGCAACCGCATTCCTAACCGTCCCTCCGGCAATCTCGACGATCTTCCCCTGTGGATCGCACTTCCAGGCAAGCTCGGCATTGTGAGAGCCCTTCTCACCACAAACCACGGGCCATGCAGAATCCGGAGTGAACAGGAAGTCTGGCGCGGCATAGTTGCGAACGTACCACCGCGCGTCATCCATTCCTGTTTCCTCGTTCGCTCCAAGCAGGATGCGGACGGCCTTTCGATCTGCCGCACAGTCGTGCGTCGAAAGGAAGCGTGCTGCCCACAGCGTCAGAACAGCCGGTCCCTTGTCGTCAAGCACTCCCCTTCCCACAAGATAGCCTTTGCGCCGTTGCAGAGCGAAGGGATCCGAACTCCATCCAGGACCCGCAGGCACTACATCCAAGTGCGCGATTGTCGCCACCTGGCCATCACGCTCGCCCGGAACATCGGCAAAGCCGATAATCCCGCCGCAGTCGTGAGCCTGGAGACCAAGCCTCGACGCCATTCTCAGCGCACAGTTGAGGGCATCCCGCGGTCCCTTGCCCCATGGCGCATCGGGCCCTGCAGTGGCCGAATCCCCAATACTCTGAATGCTGACAAGCTCTGCGATGTCGGCAACAATCGCCGACCAGTTGTTGTCAACAAAACGACTAATGCACTCTTTGCTTGATGCCATCAGAGTTTCCCTCCAGCACCTCAAGTAGTTCCTGATACCTCATGCCGGAATGGGGAGAGGCACCGGTCCCAAGCATTGAGTAGAGGTACGAGAATATCGAGCTCTTATCCTCCTGGCGCTTGCTAACCAGCACCACGATAATCAGGCTAATGGGTTCATCCTCGACTTTGACAGGTGTGTCAAGCGTGAGCGCAAGTAGCCGTGGCCTGTCTGCCGGCGTTAAGGTAATGCAATGCGGTACCGCAACGCCGTTGAAGCGCAGACACTGGCCCTGACACTCTCGCGCCATTATGGACGCGACCTCTTCCTTTCGGATAACTCCCCTCTCGAGGAAAAGCTCGAGGCCGCAAGAGAGCATGGAAAGATATCCGTCACCGGCAACTCCAATCTCCGCGAAGGAGACTTCGGGGAGAATGTCTGGAAGCGACGTACGGTACTGTGAGTCCGTAACTGCGCGCTTTAGAGCTGCCAAGTCTGCATCGCTCAGAATCCCCCGACAAACAAGATTCCAAGGGAGCCTCTCGAGGCCCTTGTCCGCGAAGGAGTCGTCTCTGATGAGTATCGAGTACGCACCCGTGCCATACTCCCTTTCTGCCGATTGAACGTCATACACGGAAGTAACCGTCACGTTGTCAAACGTATTCTCGAGCATGGCTCGGTTCACTGACTCAAGTGACCTTCTCCCGCAGAGCAGCAGAATCGCAAGGGACTGTCCTGTCGAGCAGAGCCCTGTACCTATCACGTAGAGGGCACAGAGCTCGTGCTCCAAGAACACGTCCTTGCGCAGTGACTCAAGGTACTCGCAGAGGTCCTGGGCAAAGTCGAACTCAATGGGATGATCTATGCGAATGCGGTTAACCTGAGTTCTAAACTCATCTGTCATGAGCGTGGTGAACATTGCAGAGCGGGCAATGTGCTCGAACATGACGGTGGGAAGGTCGGGCCGCGATACCCTCATACCGTGTGAGGCGAGAAGATCGGAAGCTCTGCCAATCAACTCGCAGCGATGCGCAAGGAGCCACGAGTGGAGGTCGCGCTTCCTCGAGATGAGCCTGTCGATTGACGCGCGCGCAACAGTGAGCGAGAGGGGCTCTCCAAGCTCGAACGGGGCTGTGACGATTGCCGCATAGACCTGCGTGCGTGCTTCCTGGAGCGTCAGCCAGGGCTCCATTTCCTGCTGGAAGGACTCTATCTCCTGTGACATAAGCCCGGCGGCAGTCATCCAGGGACCAGCAAGCGTCTGGAGCTCAGTGAGCACTGCACGATCGCGGGCAGCGAGCGCTGCGACAAAGTCTGCCGGTGAAGACTTCTCGAACACAACCTCTATACCCCGCCCACTCTTCATCTCGATAGAGAGCGTGCGGGAGTATCGACGGTTTGCGGAACCAACGCATGCCCTCACGGTGGCATTCGAGAGCCCCGTGCGCTCCTCGACGTCCATCACGGTAGGACGAGGAGAGCTAAGGATTGCCAGCAGCATAGCCGTCTCATCATCGAAGACCGAGGAGAGAAGTGCATCGAGGGCGTCTTGAGACTGGATTGAGAGCCTGTAGATTGGCTCGGCCTCGATAAGGCCGGCCCCGGTCCTCCGCAAGATGTCATTCGCCCGTGCTATGTCACGAAGTACCGTCCTCCTAGAGACGCCTAGGCGAGTGGCCAATTCGGCGCCGGATGCCGGTCCCTCTCGCAGCGCGAGCACTATAGAGCGTTCTCGACCGCTGAACCTCATAGGCTCCGCACCCCCGCCAAAAGGCCTTTGAGACCCTCCTCTAGTTTTGACCGCGGACATGCCACGCACATTCTCAGGTACTTGTCATCGCCGTAGGCAGCACCGTTCATGATGCCAACATGCCCCACGTGCACCAACGCGTCCTGCAAACGCGCAGCGCTCACGCCAAGTGCCGAGGCGTCCATCCAAGCAAGATACGTCCCCTGAGGAACCGAGAACCTAATCTCCGGAATGTTCGTCGAGAGGAACTCCCCAATGGCATCCATGTTCGCACGAATGTAGGAGCGCAGGTCGTCGACGTACTGGTCGCACTTGCGATAACCTGCCGATTGAGCGTACATTCCCAGGATGCTCGTGCTAGATAGCGCGTTGCGCTGCTTGAGCTCAAAGAGAAATTCCTCACGCAGGCCCTTCTCGGGAAAGAACGCGTACGACCCAATAAGCCCAGCGGTGTTGAACGTCTTCGATGACGAGCAGGCAAGCGCGGTGTTCTTCTCGGTAACCTCTGTGATAGGCGTATAGGGCACATCGCCAATGATGATGTCGCGATGGATATCGTCTGAGATAAGGAAGGTGTTAGTCTCAGCGCATATCGAGGCAATTCTCTGCAGCTCGGCCTTCGTGAACACCTTGCCAGTTGGATTGTGGGGGTTGGTCAGGAGAAACACCTTTGCAAGGGGATCAGTGCATGCCCGTTCGAGACCATCCCAGTCAATCTGGTAGTCATCCATGGCAGACGAGAGGCTAACAGGAACTAGTACCCTCCCGTTTCCGCGGATAGCGCCAAAGAACGCATCATACATTGGGGAGAAGGTTACAACCGCATCCCCAGGGTTTGACTTGAGCCTGATCAGCGTTGCGACCGTAAAGATAACGCTAGGACTGTAGACAATCCATTCGGGATTGACGCGTGCCCCTCCCCTGCGGTCAAACCACTCCACGATGGGCTGCTTGAACCCATCGTGATTCCAACGCGTATAGCCAAGTATGGGGTGGTCGAGACGACTTTTAATGGCGGTGAGAATCTCATCGGGAACCGAAAAGTCAGCATCGGAAATGGAGAAGGGAATCACGTCTGAAGACCCAAAACGGTCTGCAGCGTAATCCCACTGTGTGCAATAGGTTCCATGCCTGTCAATGACCTCATTGAAGTCCATATTGCGCTCGACCCCCTTGATTTCATTGGCGAGCTGGCACCCGCCTCACAGGACAGGTGCCAGCGTACCAGCAATCAGTTACATCACGAGATGACGTCCTATGCGGCCTGCTGCGCCTTCTCGGCCTGGCGCTTAAGCCAGATTGACTTGAAGATAATGATCAGAGCCACGTTAAGCACAAGCCCCACTGCGACTGCGATGTAGTAGGCCCACGCAGGAGAAATCAGTCCGAGAAGAGGATCGAAGATGCCAATCCCGGGGGCAATGCGCTGCACACCCAGTGCCATGGAGATTGCGCCAGCAACGCCACCGGCAATGACGTTCGCAGAAATCATTGGCAGGGGAGCGGCAAGTGCATACGGGATGGCGGGCTCGGTTGCGACCGTAGCGCCAACGATAAGTGCAGGAATCGCAGCGTCACGCTCGCCCTCGGTGAACAGGGAAGGACGAATCCAAGTTGCGATGGCGGCTGCCATGGGCGGCAGGATGGTCACAACGCCAACGATGCCATACCAGTCGTAGACGCCAGAAGCAACCAGCGAGAAGGAGAAGAACCACGCAGCCTTATTGACAGGGCCACCCATGTCGAAGGCAAGCATGGCGCCAACCAGGAAGGCACCCGCAAGCTTTGCACCCTCAGGAATACTCGAAAGCATGACGACCAGGCCGTTCATAAGGGCAGCGGCGATGGGTCCAATGAAGTAGTAGGTCAGAAGCGCAAAGACGAGCAGACTGACAAACGGGATAATAAGGAAACCCATCAGGCCGTGCATGTTCTTAGGCAGCTGAATCTTCCTCAGGGCGTTAGCAAAGTAGCCAACGAGGATGCCGATGATCACCGCGCCAATGAAGCCGGCACCCGTCTGGGTACCCAGCAGGTCAGCGCTGTTCGCAAGGTAGGAGCAGATGAACGCGGGGGCGAGTGCGGGCTTGCCGCCAATGGACTGTGCAATCCACGCGCCCATGACGGGAACCATGAAGGAGAAGCCCAGCGAACCAATGGTGTTGAGCACCCACGCTATGGATGCAACCTGGCCATCGGCCGGCTCGATGTTGGGGGCACCAAACTGAATCATGATCGAGCCGATGGCCATGAGAAGGCCGCCGCCAATCACGAACGGCAGAGCAGCGGAAACACCAGCCATCAGGTGGTTCATGAACCCGGTCACAGCGCCGGTGCCATTACGACCACCGAGGTCAACCGAGGTGGCTCGATACAGCTTTGCCTCTCCCTCGAGATTGCCCATCACGGAGTCGATGTTCTTCAGGGCCTCGGACACCGGGAGCTCGATGACCTTTTTGCCATCGAAGCGCACACGGTCATCCTCGTCCATACCCTTGCCAAGGGCGAGGATGACATAGTCGGCATCCTTAATCTGGTCCTTGGTCAGCTGGTTCTCGACACCATTGGCACCCTGGGTCTCGACGTGAACTTCGTAGCCGAGGGCCTCACCTTTGGTTTTAATCGCCTCCGCCACCATGTAGGTGTGCGCGATGCCAGCTGGACAGTTGGTCACCGCAACGATCGATTTGGACATTGCCCGCTCCTTTCTACTGGCCGACAACGGTCGGCACGCCATTCAGATAAGCCCCGTCCCCTCGTCCTCAGGAGGCGTTGCCCGAAAGCACTCCATCGATTGCCTCGAATACCTCATCATCAGTGCCCTTGTTGAGTATCTCTACGAACTCGGGGTGCACGAGCTTGCGGCTAAGCGATGAGAGCAGCCGGAGGTGCTCAGAGTTCGCCCCGCTGGGAACCAGGATGGAGATAACGGTCTGGACCGGCTTGCCATCAATCGAGTTCCACTCGACAGGTTGGGACAGCCGCGCAAAGAGCACCGTGGGCTCAGAGACATCATCAGTCTTGGAATGAGGAATGGCGATGCCTCCTCCAAAGCCAGTCGATGCCTCCTCCTCTCGCTCCTTGTAGTCACGCACTATTGCCTGCGCATCGTGGGCAAGCCCCAAGCTCACCGCACGTTCCGCGAGCCTCTCGAAAACTTCTTCCTGGGTTTTCACATCAATTGTTCCGAGATTGTTTCCGCGAGTGAAGAGCATGTCCCCTCCCCTTCCACATGGCCTCACCCAGCCGACGGCCAGTAAATTGAGGTGCTCCGCTTGGACTTGCCTGAGTATCCCATCATCGAATCCACACCTTAAGAGTGGTTTTGTCGCAGCCCCTGTGACAAAGGCTGGCCGTTATTTAGGACTGGGATGCCCCAGGCGGGGGGGTTTAATTTGCCGGGCAGCGGGATTCCGTTACCAGGCAAATCAGTTGCACGCTGTGTCTCCCGGCAAGCAGCGGCAGAAACAACAGCGTCGCCGATAGCGCCCCAAGGGTACCGCTTCAAGCAAGATTCTCCACCCAAAAGCGCACACGAAAACGGTGTCAGCCCAGGGCTTCCTGGGAAAAGACCGCCGAGAAGGAGCCGAGATTGTTTTGCAGTGTGAACTACTGCGGCATAGAGCAGCGTTGCACGGGCACGCAGAGGGGGCTGAGAGGCGATGCTTTTCCGCAATACTGTTTCCAATACTGTTACTGTCGCCGAGAATCAACGGCCTTCAAAGCAAAAACCCTGGCCTGTTTTCGCAGGTCAGGGTTTGAATTTATGGTCGCGGGGGCAGGATTTGAACCTGCGACCTTCGGGTTATGAGCCCGACGAGCTACCAAACTGCTCCACCCCGCAATGGGTTGCGCCTCAGCGCAAGAAGTAACTATATGCTCAAGCCTACTCTCGGTCAACACCGCAGCGCGTCTCCATAGAGAAGACAAAAGTGCGCCGAGACACGCAAGGAGACACCGCCGCAGCCCTACCCCAGCCCCTCGAGAATCGCGCGCATCTCATTCTGCACGCCGTGCTCGACGTTGGTGCCCACGACCTTCTCGGCAATCTGCTTCACCGCGTAGCGCGCGTTGCCCATCACGTACGGATGCCCCACGTAGCGAAGCATCGCGTAGTCGTTCATCGAGTCGCCAAACGCCACCACGTCCGCACGGTCAATGCCGTAATAGCCTAGCAGCGCCTCCAACCCCGTGGCCTTGCTTATCCCGCGCGGCGTGACGTCAATCCAGGTGTTACCAGACGGCATGAACGAGAAGACATCGCCCAGCTCGCGCTCGAGCACGTAGACCATGTCCATGATCTCGTGCGGGCGGTCGTAACAGATGGCTGCCTTGATAATGCTCACGTCCGGCGACGGCGGGTCGTACACGCGCTCGGCGTTGGGAAGGTCTTTGTCCAGCTCGCGCACATAGCTGCTCTGGTCGTTAAGCAGGTAGGTGTGCGTGCGATCATAGAGCACCAGGTGGAAGCAGTCGAACTCCTGGCACGTGCGGAAGAGCCTCAGCACCGCGCGCGTCGAGAAGACCTCGCGGTCGAGAAGCACGCCGTCGGCATAGACCTGCGTGCCAAGGGACCCCACGTAGTCCATCCTGTCGGCAACCGGTTCGAACATCCAACGCAGCGTCTCGTACCTACGCCCGGAGCTTGCACAGAAGATGACCCCGCGGTCGCGCAGCTTCTCGATGAGCTCGAAGGTCTCCTCGGGGAGCAGCGAGTTCTCGTCGAGCAGGGTTCCGTCCATGTCAGCCGCAATCAGCCGTACCATTAGCCCTCCCTTAGAAACGCCGGGACCTCATGCGCACGCGCCGCACGGGCAATCTCGAACAGTGCGTCCGCCACGCCCTCGTCCGCAGACGCGCCGCAGCTAAAGTTGCAGATTCCCTTGACCTCGTCCGTCGCGTTTGCCACAGCGACGGAGTAGTGGACCTCGCTCAGGATTGCAACGTCATTGCCCGAGTCCCCAAAGACCACAACCTCATCGCGCGTGGCGCCCACCGCATCGAGGATGGTGTCGAGCGCAGAGGCCTTGTTGACCCCACGCGGCAGCACGTCGAACCAGTTGGGAACCGACATGATGGTCTCCACCTCGGGGCATGCCTCGGCAACGAGCTGCTGGCAGTAGGCATGGCGCTTCTCGTCACCGTTGCAGGCGATGGCTGCGGCAATGAAGTCGATGTTGGGAACGTCCTCCACGCGACCGCCGTTGAAGTGGACGAGCCTCTCGTACTTGCTCATCTCCTCCTCGGAGGCACCCACCGCGTAGCCAGGGTTAAAGAGGTTGGTGTCCAGGGGGAAGCAGACAAGGAACATGCCACGCTCGGGCTTGAGCGCGTCAGCTACGCGCTGGAGCCAGTCGTGCGGTATCGAGTAGGTCCACACGTCGCGCCCGTCCACGCGCACGCGCTTGCCGTTGGACATGATGCCCGTCATGAAGCAGGACTCGTCCATGTGGAAGAAGCGCATGAGCTCCACGTAGTCGCGCCCAGTGTCCGGGCCAAAGTGAATCCCGACGTTGATCACGTCGTGGATTGCCTCGAGCGTGCGCGGCGAGACGTGGCGCGCGCCAAACGGGATGAGCGTGTTGTCCATGTCAGAGAGAACGAGCTTGATCAAGGCGATAACCCCCGGAAAACGCAGTTGTGCGGCTACGTACCATCATAGGGGCACGAAGCCGCAGGGCGAATGTCATACGTCAGGTTCAGGCAAGCTCCGCGAAAGCTGCCGCCATGGGGGCGGCGCCGCGCGCAGGCGAGAGACCCCCAGCTAGCGCCGCTGTGGCATGCCACCAACCAGCGCGTCGTCGCGATCGATGCGCACGAGGATGTGCTCCAGGTCGAGCACGCCCGGCAGCTTCACTGGGAGCTCCCCCGCTGGGTAGATCACGAGGCTCCTAAAGCCCGTCCCGCAGCGCACACCAGTCCACTCCATGCGCTCAATCTGGTCGTACTTCACGGTGCGCATGTGGCCAATGTAGGGCCGCACGTCCATGAAGTCGTCGTAGAGCGAGACGCGGTAGCGCCGCATGAACGCCCACAGCACAAAGAGCACGACCACGAAGGACGAGAAGAACGGCACCACCACGTCCGCGCTGGCGTCAAAGCCTCCCACGTCGCAGAGCCAGCCCAGCATGAGCCCAATGGCCCCCATGAGCACCATCGCAAACGCCAGCGAGCGCGAGAGCGCCGAAGAAATCACGTAGGTGTCGTGGTGGCTGTGGTGGCGCTCCGAGATGCCAACGCTGCCAGCCCACTCGACAAGGCAGGCAAGCACGGGCAGCACGGCTGCGGCCACCGAGAAGAGATCTGCCACCTGGGGGCTCATCGCGCCGCCTGCTGGCCGGCCGCTTGCTTGCCGGCCGTCTGCGGCACGGCGAACTTGGCGACAAGGTTCTGCAGGATGTCGACCGTGATCTCGAGCGAAGACACGGGAATGAACTCGCGCACCGAGTGCGCGTTGTAGCCACCGGTGGCGATGTTGGGGCACGGCAGGCCACGCAGCGAGAGCTGCGAGCCGTCAGTACCACCGCGCACGGCGATGACTTGCGGCTCCACGCCCGCTTCGCGGTTTGCGTCAAGGGCATTGTCGATGAGGAAGGGGCAGTCGCCAAAGGCCTCGGCCATGTTGCGGTACTGCTCGTGCAGGGTCACGCTGACGGTTCCCTCGCCGTAGCGCTTGTTCAGGAACGCGGCGATGTCCTTGAGCGTCTGCTGGCGCTGCGAGAAGATCCGCGAGTCGTGGTCGCGCACGATGTAGGAGAGTGTGACCTCGGACGCCGTGCCGCGAATCACCGTGGGGTGGAAGAAGCCCTCGCGACCGCTGGTGTGCTCGGGCCTCTCGGCAGCGGGCACCAGCTGATCGAACTCGGCAGCAACCGTAATGGCGTTCACCATCATGTTCTTGGCCGAGCCCGGATGCACCATCACGCCACGCACGCGCACCAGGGCCTCGGCGGCGTTGAACGTCTCGTAGTTGAACTCGCCCAGCGCCTCGCCGTCAACCGTATAGCCCCAGGCCGCGCCGAGCTTCTCAAGGTCGAGCAGAGCCGCGCCATGGCCAATCTCCTCGTCAGGAACAAAGGCCAGTTTGAGCGTGGGGTGCAGGATGCTCGGGTCCTTGAGGAGACGAGCCGCCAGCGAGCAGATCTCTGCAACGCCGGCCTTGTCGTCCGCACCGAGGAGCGTCGAGCCGTCGGAGCACACGATGTCCTTGCCCACAAAGCCCGCGAGATCCGGCACCTGCTCGGGCGTGGTCTCGATGATCTGGCCGTCAACGACGCCCGCCACGAGGTTGCCGCCCTCGTAGCGCACCACGTGCGGGCGCACGCCCAGGGAGGGGGCGTCGGCCGTGGTGTCAAGGTGCGAGCACAGGCAGAGGGCAGGGAGGTCCTCGGCGCCAGCGGAGGCAGGAACGGTGCCCAGCACGTAGGCGTGCTCATCCACGCTCACGTCCTGGCAGCCCATAGCAGAAAGCTCGTCTGCCAAAAGGCGGGCCATGCCGTGCTCCAGAGGGCTCGAGGGCACCTCCTCCTCGTTGTCCGGGTCGGAGGGGGAATCAACCTGCACGTAGCGCAGGAAGCGCTCGAGAACGTCGCTCATGCGGTCTTCCTTTCGGATTGCCGTGTGGTGGCCCGCCGCGTGCGGGCCGTTTTGCTCACCAGCCGAAAGTCTACACCCTTGCGGAGAGGGGCGCCCCCTCCCTCATGAGGTAGCGCGCCACACCGGAGTCCTTGCAGCTTGCCGTCACGTGATCCGCCGCGGCCAGGCATTCCGGGGTGGCGTTTGCCATGGCCACGCCGTCACCGGCGGCGCGCAGCATGGCGATGTCGTTTGACGAGTCGCCAAAGGCAACGGCATCTGCGGTCGAGAAGCCCAGGTAGTGGCAGAGCCATGTGAGGCCTGCGCCCTTGTCGGCACCCGCGTGGGTAATCTCGACGTTGCAGGGCAGCGACGACGCGCGCGTGAGCTCCGGGCGCGCGTCCACGGCCTCCCACACGGCGCGTTTGTCATTCTCGTTGAGGTAGAAGACGTTCACCCGGCAGATGGAGCCCACCGCGTCAATCATCTGGTCCACGCTCTTGTCGCAGCAGGTGCGCACGGAGGTCACCACATAGCGGGTGGCCTCGGAGACGTCCATCTCGTCGATGATGTGCCAGCGGTCGCGCGCCGTGAAGACGCCGCCGTCGGCAAAGAGGTCGAAGGTCACCTCTCGGTCCTGGAGCTCGTGCCAGAGGTCGTGGACAAGTGCGTGGTCGAGCGTGACCTCACGCAGGTTGCGGTTCTCGCGCAGGTCGCGGACGATTGCCCCGTTGCAGCACACGGCATAGCGCACGCTGGGATGGCGCACCAACTCCTCCGGAAGACCGGTGTGGTTGCGGCCGGTGCACGGCACAAACTGGATGCCCCGCTCGTACGCAAGGTCGAGGGCCTGGCGGTTGAGCGGCGTGATGGTCTTCTCGGGCGTAAGGAACGTGTCATCCATATCGACAAAGACGAGCTTGAGCACTACCTCTCCTCTCCTACTGAAAATCCAGTGCCATGATACTCGAGCAACTCGTGCTGCGCGCGAAGAGACTCATCGCATTGGATTCACGCTCATCCATAGAAAAGCCGGACGCGCAAAGAGCGCGACCGGCTTGTCAGGCAACGTCTTTGTCCTCTAGGTTCTAAGCGGTCTGCTGTCCCCCGGCAGCCTTGCCCTTGTTCTGCCTGAGCGTCATGAGGGCAATGACAATCGCTGCGCAGACGAGCGAACCCACGATGAGGCAGATGAGGAATCCCGGAATGTTGTTAATAACGTTGGGGATGAAGAGAAGGAAGATGCCACCGTGCGGAGCCGTGCATTCGATTCCCATGAGCAGGGACATCACCGCAGCCACGGCGCCACCAATCATGCAGCCGGGCAGAACCTGCAGCGGATAGCTTGTCGCAAACGGAATTGCACCCTCGGTGATATAGGAGAAGCCGAGAAGGATAGCAGCCTTACCGGAGTCACGCTCCTCCTGGGTCCAGAGGCTCCTCTTGAAGAAGGTCGCGAATGCAACGCCAATAGGAGGCACCATACCACACAGCATGACGGCGGCCATGGGGCCATAGACGCCGGCGTCAAGCGCGCCGATAGCGAAGGCATAGAGGACCTTCGAAACCGCGCCGCCAAGGTCAAAGTACAGAAGACCGCACACGATACCGAGCACAACATTGCCGGCACCGTTGAGCGAGCTCAGGAAGCTCGTAATGGCAGCAGTCAGTGCAGCAACCGGGGTTCCAATAACGTAGTACATACCAAGCCCAACGATGGTCGTTGAGAGCAGTGGGAGGATGAGAATCGGCTTTAGGCCGGTGAACGCTGGCGGGAGCTTGATGGCCTTGTTCAGCCAGTACGTGAGGTAGCCCGCAAAGAGGCCAGCAAGGATGCCGCCGATGAAGCCGGATTGAATCTGGACCGCAATGAGGCCCCCAATGAGACCAGGCACGAAGCCGGGACGATCAGCAACGGAGTCAGCAATGAAGGCGGAGAGGACCGGCACCATCATCCCCAGGCCGAAGGTGGCGCCGACTTGCCTGATGTAGTAGGGAAGCGTTCCTTCGGCTTCAAACGCCCATACGATTCCGGAGTCACTCAGGACATTGCCGAACGCATAGCTCACTGCAGTCAGGATGCCGCCCGCTACAACGATGGGCAGCATGTGAGAGACGCCGTTCATGATGTGCTTGAAGATGGTCGACGCACCCGAGGCGGCCGAAGAACCCGTAGTTGTCACCTCGACTGAAGTGGCGGGCTGCTCCTCGCCAGAGATTCGGACGGTCCCGGTCTTTGAGACAGCTTTCTCGATGGCACCCTTGGGGTCCTTGATACCCGCATCGCAAGAAATTATGAGAACGTCTTTGCCAACGAAGCGGGACTCGTCAACGGCCTTGTCGGTCGCGAAAACGACCGCATCGGCTGCAGCAATGTCCTCGGCGCTCAGCACATCCTCAGCACCGGAAGCGCCCTGCTTCTCGACGCTAATCTCGTAGCCAAGCTCCTCGGCTGCGTTCTCGAGCGCCTTTGCGGCCATATAGGTGTGCGCGATACCAGTGATGCACGACGTGATAGCCACTACCCGCTTGCCCATCTTCTCTCCTCACCACTAGGCGAATTATCGGGAGGGCGACCTGTCCCCCCTCCGTTATGCTGATATAGTCGTTTCTATTTACTTATTTGTCAATACTAATTTGAGCTGATAATGTAGTTCCGACGGCGGGCGGTACCATCTTGGACCGCGAAAGACGCAGGTGGCAGGCCAGATCCGCTGGCCCAAACGCTGCGTTATCGAACAGATGTGATTGTTATGCCGCTGTCGAGCGTGATTTCCTCGGTAGACTGCACGAGAACGCTTCTGAGCAGGTAGACCATATGGTTCACCTGGAGGAGCGGCGTACCCGCCTTTACGTTGAGGAGCTCAGCAACGTCGCCTCTGGCACTGATCGCGGAGATGCGCTTGTTGACATGGCTAATCGAGTAGCCGCACTCGTCCTCGATGTAGTGAATCATGGAGCCATAGAGGGCCTTCTCCGAAAACCCGGGAAAGAGGTAGAGAGGCATGTAGGTGTTCTCGAGGGCGTGCGGTTTCCCACCGACGATGCGAAGGCGCCGATAGTGAATGAGGGAGTCCGTCTCCGACACCTGGAACTGCTCTGCCATCTCGCCCGCGGGGACATTCTCAAGCTCAAGCACGCGGCTCTCGATGCTAACGTGCTGCCCAGCGTATCGCTCCGAAAGGGTCGTGAGGTTGTTCTCGATGAAGAACTCGGGCGGGTTCACGAAGAAGCCCGAGCCCTGGCGGCTGTGGATGAGGCCGTCCTGTTTAAGGGCATCGAGCGCCTTACGCAATGTGGGCCGACTCACTTCGTAGCGCTTGCAGAGGACCTCCTCGCTCTCGAGGGCACTTCTCGAGGCGTAGGTCCCATCAAGAATCTTCTTGCGAAGGTCACGGTAGACCGCGTCGTGCTTGCTCATGACGGACCCCAAGTCGATGGGTTGTACATACAAGTTGATTGTTACCCATTATGACTTACGGATGTCACGTCCGCCAAACGATTCAATTTTCGCAATCCACATTGCCGTCGCATTGGCAGTGGGCACCGCTACGTCCTTAAGGTACTGATGTGAGCCTATGCTCTTCGCCTTGCCAATGCCGAAATCGTGGTAGGGAAGCAGCTCCACGTGATCGATGCCGGGACGTCTACTTAAATCGGCTATTCGCTTGAAGTGCTCAATGTCATCGGAGAAGCCGGGGATGATAGGACAGCGCAGAACAATTTGCGAGCCCGCCGCACCAAGAGCTTCGATTTTTTCGAGAACCATACTCTCGGGCATGCCAACAACCGATTTGTAACGGCACTCCCCTGTCACCTTGTAGTCGAGAAGAAAGAGGTCGACGAAGCGCGCAATTTCAACGAAGTGCGCCGTAGGCCCGAATCCGCTCGTCTCAAGTGCAAGATGCCAGCCTCGTTCCTTCACTGCCCGGGCAATGGCGAGGGTGTCAGCGTAGCGGCTCATGGCCTCACCCCCCGAGATTGTGACGCCTCCGCCCGAGGCAGCATAATATGCCTCGTCACGAGCGATGACATCTACAATCGCTTCAACGCTCATCTCGCGGCCGTAGAGCTTGAGCGCATCATGCGGGCATGCTCTAACACAGCGGCCACAGGTTACGCATCGCGAGAAGTCGACCACGTGCGCACCTGACGAAAAGTCATGGACACCCTGCTCGCACACCTCTGCACACCGGCCGCAACCAACGCAGTTCTCGGCGATAAAGGCCAGCTGTGGTAGAGGGCTATTAGACTCCGGGTTATGACACCAGGGGCACGTGAGCGGACAACCCTTGAGATAGACCGTCGTGCGAATGCCTGGCCCGTCGTTCACGCAGAAGCGTTGGATGTCAAAAACGGTGGGCATGAGAATCATCCGTTCAACGTACGCGCCAGGATTTCCTGCTGCACATCCTTCTCGAGGGCGACGAAGCGAGCCGAGAAACCCCCGACGCGCACGAGGAGGTTCTGGTGAAGCTCAGGGTGCGCGATGGCGTCCTCGAGCTCGCCGGGGTCCACGACCGACACCATGAGCTGGCATCCTCCGTTTTCGAAGTAGGTCTTGATTAACGCGCGCAGCACCGGCATCTTGGACACAAACATGTCATGCGTGAACTTGATGTTCTGAACCGAACCGGCATGGTCATTGACGTCAAGCTTGACCAGCGAGTTGAGCATCGCCGTGGGACCGTTATGGTCGGCGCCGGATTGTGGGTTGTTGCCATTGTTCATGAACATCCCGCACAGGCGGCCATCGGGACTCGCGCCAGTCTTCCTACCCCACTCAGTGTTCACCTGGTTGTTGATCAGCACGGTTCCGTAGTTGTGGAAGCCAACCTCCTCGCCGGTCTTCCTCACCGTTCGGCAGATGAACTCATGGAGGCACACGGCAATGTCATCGGCGTAGTCATCATCGTTGCCGTACTTGGGAGCGGCGAGCAGGTCATGCCTCAGTGCCTCGTAACCCTCGAAGTTGGCGTTGGTAGCGTCAACTACCTCGCGAAGGGTATAGCGCCCCTCGTCAAAGACAACCTTTTTAATTGCGGCAAGCGAGTCGGAGGCATTGATGTTGCCATAGGTCTCGTCAGTTCCTCCGAGGTATCGAACGCCACCCTTGAGAATAGAACGGCCGCGCTCGAGGCAGTCATTTGTGAGAAGCGACGTCATGAGGAAGTCGCACTGGGTGCGCATGAGCTCATAGGAGTACCAGTGGATGCGTGCGCAGTCGGAGAAGTACTTTTCCAGCAAGCGCTCGTACTGCTCGAAGACGTCATCGAAACTCTTGAGCTCTTCTGGTGCCTTCAGCCTGACTCCGTTGGAGCGATCGACGCCGTCATAGTTGTCAATCCCCTTGTTGAGGGAGACATTCAAGAGCTTAAGCACGTTGATGAGGGCGTTGGGCGTCCCAACGCTTGCGTGGTTGATGACGAGTTCGCCACAGCCGAAGGGCACGTAGTCCTCCGCGGTACGCTCGTCAACGTTGAGGGCGCTCATGACCTGGGGAACCACAACCTCGTCATTGAGCAGCATCGGGTACGTGCAACCCGAGCCGATGCAATCGAGCGCCTGCTGGTAGATGCTCTCGTCCATGCCCCTGTAACAACGCAGAGTGAACTGAGGCTCCACAGTGCGGTTTTGGCGGACGGCCTCGATTGCGATGCGGACAAAGCGGTCGGATGCCTCGGGCGCCTTGCGGCCAAGTCCCCCAACGATGATGCGGCCATTGACGTTGGAGTGGCGAGCGTCGATGAGCTTAAACCAGGACTTGATGATGGCGAGGGCATCGGACTCGCTGAGAACCCCAGCATCGAGATCATGCGCCAGCAGCTCCCCAAGGTAGACGTCCGCACGGCCGTAGTTGACGACGCCAGCCATGAGTGTGTAGAGCCAGCAGAGCTCAATGCCCTCCATGAGGGTCTCGGGCTTGTGGACGAGAATGCCAGATAGCGCATCCTCGATGCGATCAAGTTCGGCCACACGACACTGGGACTTGCCCTGCTTGGCTGCCTCGCAAAGGCCTATGTGGCAGCGGATGGTCTTAGCGAGGAGATCAAGACACTCTCCCATAATGTCGAAGAACTCGTTGTTACCGGGGCTGGCGACACGGCAACGCTCGATTTTGTCCCTTAAGCCAGGTATACCGAGGGAGACGAGGGACTCGTAGTCGAGCATGGTCCCGGATAGACGTGCGGTCACAACGGCACCATACTTGCCATCGACGAACTTGCCAAAGGTATCTGGCGTGAGCACCTGCTCGTAGAAGATCGAGCGGGTGTCATTCTTGTCCCAGTACGCTTCGATATTATCGATGCGACGCAGGTCATTGGGGTCATCGGTCTGAGAGCGAAGGGCATTGAGCTTGGCAAAGCTGCAATAGTGCCCTACCCCGCCAACCGACGTGACGCAACCGAAGCCCACGGGCAGGACGTCAGTGCGCCCAACGACAAGATCCTCATCCTCAACGTGACGGAAGGTGACAGGATAGAGCACCTTAAGGCACTCCATCTCTCTTCGCGCGGTCGAGGAGGAGGCGTTTGCGCGATGGGTGTCTGTATACGCCTCCATGATGTCAATCTGCTGGTGGACGGGCTTCTCGCAAGGGACCTTCTTGTTTACCTCAACGATTTCGGCAACGCTCTTGTCGTTTTTCATTTCGTGCCCTCCCTTGAGGTTCCTTCGATTGACACCAATGTAGCATGACTAATTTGTAATTACAATTTGTTCACAACATTCTCTGCAATCATTCTCAAGGACGCCGGACCGAACGATTCGGATCCGGCGTCCTACGTCAGCAGTCTGCCATGTGCGCCAATATCGTCCCCCGTCATCACGCAATCGAGAACGGATGTGTGACGACGGGGCTGTTCTGGTAGAAGAGGAGTCAGAGAAGCCCGCGGGCGACGGAAGCTCCATCGCCCGCGGGCCCCTTCCCTACTTGATCACGCCAGCCCGGCGCTTGGCGTCCTCGATCTGGGCGAGCTGCTCGTCCGAGAGGTGAATCGCCGGCGCGCCGTGGCCCACGCCGCCCTCGTTCACGATGGAGTCGTGGTGGTAGCGCGACTCGTCCACGTACGGCGCCACGGCGTCGTTCACCGTGGGGTCGTTGGGGTTCTCAAGGTGGAACCCGCGCGAGTGATCCTTGCGGTAGTTCTCCTTGGCCACGCTGATCATGAGCTTGATGCGGTTAAGCTGGTTCACCTCGGAGGCGCCGGGGTCGTAGTCGACGGCCACGATGTTGCTCTCAGGGTGCATCTGGCGCAGGCGCTTGATCACGGACTTGCCCACCACGTGGTTGGGCAGGCACGCGAAGGGCTGCGCGCACACGATGTTGGGCGTACCGTGCTCGATGAGGTCTACCATCTCGGCCGTGAGCAGCCAGCCCTCGCCCATGGTGTTGCAAAGGGAGAGGACCTGCTCGGCCTTGTCGGCAAGCTCAAAGATGTCCTCGTACGGCTCGAAGCGCGAGGACTGCGCCAGCATGCGGTCCATTGGCTTGCGGGCGGCCTCGATGAGCTTGATACCCGCCATGTGCGTGAGGCGCTTGGACGCCTTGGAGCCAAGCTCGCCCTTCATGTTGATGGGGCTCGTGAGGCCAAAGAGGAAGAAGTCGACAAGGCCGGGCACGTTGGCCTCGCAACCCTCGGCCTCGATGACCTTGACCAGCTGGTTGTTGGCCGTGGGGTGGAACTTGACGAGAATCTCGCCCACCACGCCCACGCGCGGCTTGGAGCGGTCGTTCACGAGCGGCACCTGATCGAAGGCAGTGATGGTCTCCTGGCAGATCCGCTCGAAGCTGCGCTTGTTGAGCGTGTGCACGGCCGCCTTCATGCGGGCCATGTACTTGTCGTGCAGCGCGTCAACCGAACCCTTCTCGGCCTCGTACGGACGCGTGCGATAGACGCACTGCATCATGAGGTCGCCGTAGAGCAGGATGTAGATGGCCTTGGTGAGAAGGGCCGGGTCCTTGATGGACCAGCCGGGGTTGTCCTCGTCCAGGCCCGTGGCCATGTTGATCGAGATCACGGGGATGTCAGGGTGACCACTCTCGCGCAGTGCCTTGCGGATAAGGGCGATGTAGTTGGTGGCTCGGCAGCCGCCGCCGGTCTGCGAGATGAGGACGGCCGTGTGCGAGAGGTCGTACTTGCCGCTCTCGATTGCCTCCATGATCTGGCCCACCGTGAGGATGGACGGGTAGCAGATGTCGTTGTTCACGTACTTCAGGCCCGCGTCAACGGCGCCCTGGTCAACCGAGGGGAGAAGCACCAGGTTGTAGCCATAGTCGCGAAGGACAGCTTCGGCCAGCTCAAAGTGCACGGGGCTCATCTGCGGCGCGAGGATGGTGTAGTGCGCGTCCTGCATCTCCTTGGTGTAGCGCACCTTCTGGAAGGCCGCGCTCTTGGCCTCGCGGTAGACGGGCGTGCGGCGCGAGAGGTCGGTCTTGCGGGCGCGCTCGAGCGAGCCGTCGGCCAGGCGCACGCCCACGGGCTCGACCTCCTTGGCCTCGCCCTCGGCGGTCTTCTCCTCGAGCTGCTCCTGCTGCTCCTTCAGGGCCGCCATCAGCGAGCGAATGCGGATGCGGGCGGCACCAAGGTTGGAGACCTGGTCGATCTTGAGCACCGTGTAGATCTTGCCGGATGCCTCGAGGATCTCCTGGACCTGGTCGGTGGTGAGGGCGTCAAGGCCGCAGCCAAACGAGAAGAGCTGGATGAGGTCGAGGTCATTGCGGGTGGCCACAAAGCGGGCGGCGCGGTAGAGGCGGCTGTGGAACATCCACTGGTCAACCACGCGGATGGGGCGCTCGGGGCTCATCTTGTGCGCCACAGAGTCCTCGGTGAGCACCGCAAAGCCAAAGGAGTGAACCAGCTCGGGGATGGCGTGGTTGATCTCGGGGTCGTTGTGATAGGGGCGCCCTGCCAGCACGATGCCGTGGGCGTTGTGCTCCTCCATCCAGGCCAGGGCCTCGTCGCCGGCGCGGTGCATGGCGTTCTTGAAGTCGATGTCGGCCTGCCAGGCAACGTTCACGGCCTCGTCGATCTCTGCGCGGGTGATGTGCTGCCCGTGGAAGCGTCCCTTGCCCTTGGCGGCGTCCTGCTCGCGCTGGACCGAAATGATCTCGTACAGGCGGCGCTTGAGCTCGCGCTTGTCGTCATACGGAACGAAGGGCGCAAGGTACTCCACGCTGGGGTCCGAGAGCTCGTCCACGTTGAGCCCCAGCGCCTGCGGGTAGCTCATCACGATGGGGCAGTTGTAGTGGTTGGTGGCGGTGTCGTCCTCCTTGCGCTCCCAGCGGATGCAGGGCATCCAGATAAAGTCCGGGTCCTTGGCAAGGAGATTCATGATGTGGCCGTGGCTCAGCTTTGCCGGATAGCACGCGGACTCGGAGGGCATGGACTCGATGCCGGCGTCGTAGGTCTTCGAGGACGTCTGGTCAGAGATCATCACCGAGAAGCCCAGCTTGGTGAAGAACGCGTGCCAGAAGGGGTAGTTCTCGTACATGTTGAGCGCGCGCGGGATGCCCACCGTGCCACGCGGCGCGGTCTCTGCATCCAGGCAGGGACGGTCGAACAGCAGCTTGTTCTTGAACTCGAAGAGGTTGGGGGCGTCGTTTTTGGTCTTGCCCGAACGGCCCGCGCCCTTCTCGCAGCGGTTACCCGTGATGAAGCGGTGGCCGCCGCCAAAGTCGTTAATCGTGAGCAGGCAGTTGTTTGCGCAGCGCCCGCAGTGGACGTTGGTGTGCTTGACCTTGAGGTTGTCGATGTCCTCGCGCGAGAGGACCGTCGAGGTACCCGTGGCGCCCGCGCGGTCACGGGCGAGAAGCGCCGCGCCGTAGGCGCCCATGCAGCCGGCGATATCGGGGCGGATGACCTGGCGGCCAGTGAGCAGCTCGAAGGCGCGCAGGGTGGCGTCGCTCATGAAGGTGCCGCCCTGGACCACGCAGTACTTGCCAATCTCGTCAAAGTCGCGCAGCTTGATGACCTTGAAGAGGGCGTTCTTGATCACGGAGTACGAGAGGCCCGCGGCCACGTCGCCAATGGTCGCACCCTCCTTCTGCGCCTGCTTGACGCGGGAGTTCATGAAGACGGTGCAGCGGCTACCCAGGTCAACGGGGGCCTTTGCGGTCACGGCGACCTTCGCAAAGTCCTGGACGCTCATGTCCATGGACTTGGCAAAGCTCTCGATAAACGAGCCGCAGCCCGAGGAGCAGGCCTCGTTGAGCATGATGTGCTCGATGACGCCACTGCGCACCTGGAGGCACTTCATGTCCTGGCCGCCAATGTCGAGAATGAACTCGACGCCTGGGACGAAGGCCTTCGCGCCGCGCAGGTGGGCGACGGTCTCGATCTCGCCAGAGTCCGCGCGCAGGGCCTCGATGAGGATGCCCTCGCCGTAGCCCGTGGTGGTCACGTGGCCAATGGTGCAACCCTCGGGCATGGCGTCGTAGATGCCGTCCATGATGTGGCGCGCAGTGCCCAGGACGTCGCCGTTGTTGTTGCCGTACCAGGTGTAGAGAAGCTCGCCGTTCTCGCCCACCACGGCGCACTTCATGGTGGTGGAGCCAGCGTCGATGCCAATGAAGACGCGACCGCGGTAGCTGGCCAGGTCACCCTTGGGCACGACCTCCTTGTTGTGGCGCTCCTTGAACTCCTTGTAGTCCTCCTCGGTGGCAAAGAGCGGGTCCAGACGCTGGACCTCGGAGCCCTGGACGTCCTTCAGCTGCTCGAGCGAGCGGATGACCTCGGCAAAGGTCACGCGCTTGTCGGACTCGCCCGCCAGCGCGGCGCCGGTCGCCACGAAGAGGTGCGCGTTGGTGGGAACCACGCGGTGCTCCTCGTCGAGGTCAAGCGTGATGTAGAAGCGGCGGCGCAGCTCGGAGAGGTACTGCAGGGGACCGCCGAGAAACGCCACGTAGCCCTTGATGGGGTGACCGCAGGCCAGGCCCGAGACGGTCTGCGTGACCACGGCCTGGAAGATGGAGGCGGCCACGTCCTCGGGGCGGGCGCCCTCGTTGAGCAGCGGCTGGACGTCGGACTTGGCAAAGACGCCGCAGCGGCTGGCGATGGGGTGGATCTGCGTGGCGCCCTTGGCCAGCTCGTTCAGGCCCATGGCGTCGGTCTTGAGGAGAGTTGCCATCTGGTCGATGAAGGCGCCCGTGCCGCCGGCGCAGGTGCCGTTCATGCGCTGCTCGATGCCGTTGTCAAAGTAGATAATCTTGGCGTCCTCGCCGCCCAGCTCGATGGCGACGTCGGTCTGCGGGATGAGGG
>ERZ840096.241-NODE-241-length-90346-cov-7.858701_pt1 | contig 90346 bp, 68 predicted proteins | sample MGYA00519878_ERZ840096 | MGnify/ENA primary metagenome ERZ840096 (study PRJEB31850, sample SAMEA3708865) | human gut metagenome | biome: human gut; feature: human-associated habitat; material: faeces | place: China | collected 2014 ...
GAATCAGAAGGTCATCACACAGATACCGGAGGAATTTGTGGACATTCCCATGGATCCGCTCCTTATTGAACAGGTACTGCTGAATCTTCTGGAAAACGCCGTATTTCACGCAAAAGGCATGACGGAGCTGACGCTTTCCGTTTCTCTCGTGGGAGACAAGGCGGTATTTGAGGTCGCCGACAACGGCTGCGGCATTCCGGAGGATGCGCTCCAAAAGATTTTCAGCGGGAGCTATGAAAAGTCCGCCGCGCCGGTGGACGGAACGCGCAGCAATATGGGGATCGGGCTATCTGTGTGCGCCGCCATCGTCAAGGCGCACGACAGTGACATAACCGCAGAAAACAGACGTGGCAGCGGTGCGGTATTCCGCTTTGCGCTGGAAAGAGGGTGTGAGGACGATGGGCAATAACAAGTACAAGATCCTGATCGTAGAGGACGAGGCCAACATCCGAAGCTTTATCAAAGCCAATCTGGAAACCAGCGACTATCAGGTGCTCTGCGCGGAGACCTGTGCGCTCGGCATGATGATGTACGCCTCCCATCATCCGGATCTCATCGTTCTGGATCTCGGCCTTCCGGACAGAGATGGCATGAGTCTGATCCAAGAAGCACGAAAGACGGATACCGTACCCATCATCGTGCTCTCCGCCCGCTCCAACGAGCGGGACAAGGTGGAGGCGCTGGATCTGGGGGCGAATGATTATATTACCAAGCCCTTTGGGACGGAGGAACTGCTCGCCCGTATCCGCGCCGTTCTCCGCAGCCATCGGCACAGCAAAGAGGAGGAACGTTCCCCCGGCGGAAAATTCCGCCTTCAGGATCTGCTGATCGACTATGATACGCGGCAGGTCTTTGTTGGCAAAGAGAAGATCGACCTGACTCAGACGGAGTACAACATCATGGCGTTTCTCTCCGTTCACGCCGGAAAGGTGCTGACGTATGCTGCGATCATTCGGGCGGTCTGGGGGTATTCCGACTATGGCAGCGTCAAGAAGCTGCAAGTCAACATGAAGAACATCCGCAAGAAAATGGGCGTGACGCCCGGTGAAAAGCGCTACATCATCAACGAGCTTGGCGTCGGATACCGCATGCTGGCGGAGGATGAGGCATAGCGCTGCCAAAGTTCTTCGCCGCTTGACAGGCGTGGTACAACACAAATGAGCTTTTTCCGTTTCTATCCCAAACGGAGAAGGCTCATTTGTGTTTGAAGGATCAAAGGAGTGAAACGCCTTGTATCTCTCTGTGCCGGTGCGCAGATAAAAAAGCTGCCCTGCTTGTGCGCAGGGCAGCTTCAATATTGCTGATAATGTTGCAGCAGGCGATTTTCGCAACTGCGTATCGCCGGTTCCTCTACGCCATTTTTACGCCATTTCTGCGTGGAGATGCGTAGGGAAATAGGAACTTATATGTTTTGCCCTCATCCGAAAATGCCTGTCCTATCAAGCCTTATCGGCATTTGTGCGTTTGCGGAGAGTTTCAGAAACGGGCTCGCTTTCGACGATTCCGAGTTTCATAGATCCGAGCATCTCCTTCGTTTCCCAGCCGCGGCCGCGGCTGACATAGCAGTTTATTATAGCATGGGTGCCCGGGCATTTCAAGCCGTCACTTGACCGGATGATAGTTGTCCGGTTCGAGATACTGTGCCGCCATGCGCACGTACCAGTCCTTCGTCTCGTGCCAGTCGGTGCGGTCCTTGTCGGTCAGCTCGCGCAGCGGCTTTGCGGGCGCGCCCGCGACGAGCGTCTCCGGCGGGATGATCTTGCCCTGCGGCACGAGCGCCGACTCGGCCACGATGCTGCCCGCGCCGATCTCGCTGCAGAGGCTGAGCACCGCGCCCATACCGATGCTGGCCTCCGGCCCGATGGCGCGCGCGTGGATGATCGCGCCGTGGCCGATGGTCACGCGGCGCGAAATGGTCACGACGGGATCTTCCCCGCCGGTGTGGATAATGACGCCATCCTCGACCGCGACCTCCTCCTCGAGGACGATGCGCGAGGCGTCGGCGCGGATGACGGCATAAGGGCCGATATAGCAGCGCTGGCCGACGATCACATCGCCGATGAGCTCCGCGCTCGCACTGACGAACGCCGTCGGGTCGACCTGCGGGGCTTTCCCGCCAAAGGTATAGAGCATAATGGTCTCTCCATTCAAATAAAAGATGCATGATTTTATCATGCACAGCCGCCGGATGCAAGCACAACGCCCGGGCAGGAGGAACCTGCCCGGGCAAACGTATTCGGATCGCAATTACAGACTGCGTGCCGCCTCGTAGCCATCCCAGATGGCGCCGAAGATGTTGCGCACACGGCGGCCGTCGCCGAGCGCGAGCACGGTCTCATAGTCATCGCGGATCGCGTCAAAGAGCGCGTGGTTGGCCTCCATGCCGACCGCAGTGATGACCGTGTCACCCTCCGCCAGCGCGGGCACGCCCTCGACCTCGTAATAAACGCCCTTGGCATCGACGGATTCCAGCGCCGCGCCCTCGACGATGTGCACGCCGTGGAACACGAGCAGGTCGCACAGCATGAGCTCATTCATGGCCGGCAGCTTGGCCGAGCGCAGGAGCTTGCGCCGGGCGAGCAGCGTGACGGTGTGGCCGTTTTGCACCAGGTGCAGCGCCAGTTCGCAGGCGACGAGTCCCGCGCCGATGATGACGACCGACTTGCCGGCTTTCGCCTTGCCATCGAGCACGTCGAGCGCGCTGACCACATTGTCTCCGTCCGCACCGGGCAGTGCCAGCGTTCTGGGCGTGCTGCCCTCGGCGACGAATACCGTCTGCGGCTTGAGAGAATCGAGCAGCGCCTTATCCGCGCGTGTATTCAGACGCACGTCCACGCCCAGATGCGCAAGCGTGGCGGCATACCAGGCAACAAGATCACGATCCGCCTGCTTGAAGTGCGGCACACCGGCCGGTTTGAGCGCGCCGCCGAGGGCATCGCTCGCTTCGAGCAGCGTGACATCATGGCCGCGCAGCGCGCTCACGCGCGCCGCCTCCAGGCCGGCAGGCCCGCCGCCGACAACGACCACGCGCTTTTTCTCCGCTGCGGGCGTGATGCCGACGAGCCGCTCGCGCGCGCACTCGGGGTTGACCGCGCAGGAGCCGACCGCGCCGTCAAACGCGCGGCCGAAGCAGCCCTCGTGGCAGCACAGGCACGGACGGATGAGCGCGAGCTCGTCGTTGCGCACCTTGCGGACGTAGTCAGGCTCGGTCAGGAGCGGACGCGCCAGACCGATCATGTCGCAGCGGCCGTCTCGCAGCGCCTGCGCCGCCAGATCCGGATCGTCCATGCGTCCGGCAGCCAGCACCGGCACGTCCACGACCTGCTTGACCTGCTCGGCAAACGGCAGATAGACGCCCTTGTCAAAGTACATCGGCGGATGCGCCCAGTACCAGCTATCGTAGGTGCCGGCATCAACATCGAGCGCGTCGTAGCCCGCATCGACCAGGATCCTGGCCGCCTGCAGGCCCTCGTCCGTATCGCGGCCGAGCTCGGTGAACGTCTCACCCGGCACCGCGCCCTGACGCAGATCCTTGATATAGCTCTTGAGCGAAAAGCGCAGGATGACCGGGAAATCCTCGCCGCAGTACTGCTTGATCTTCTGCACGATCTCGATGGCGAAGCGCAGGCGGCCGTTGAGATCGCCGCCGTACTTGTCCGTGCGCTTGTTGAACAGCGACATGGCAAAGCAGTCGAGCAGATAGCCCTCGTGCACGGCATGCACCTCAACGCCGTCATATCCGCACTTTTTGGCGATAGCGGCCGACACGCCGAACTGCTCCACGAGCTGCTCGACCTCCTCCGTCGTCAGCTCGCGGCACTCGATGCGCGGGTTCCAGCGGTTGCTGATCGTACTCGGCGCGACAAACTTGCGGTCATGGATCATGGCGGGCATGGCGCTGCGGCCAAGGCCGGCCGTGAGCTGCACGAAGATCTTGGTGTCAAAGGCGTGCACGCGGTCGGTCAGCTCGCGCGCGGCCTTGATGTATTTCCCGGGGCAGATCGTCGGGCACGGGAAAGAACCGGGGCTGTGGATCTCAATGTTGTTGTCCACCCAGTTGGCGCCCGTGATGATCAGGCCGACGCCGCCGGCGGCGCGGCGGACGAAATAGTCCACGGCGTCCGGCAGGTAGGCGCCATCCTCATCGTTGTGCGTGACGGTGCCCATGGCGGCCATGAAGTAGCGGTTTTTAATGCGCGTATTGCGGATCGAAAACGGTGTAAACAGCGGTTCGTATGCGGGGTTCATGTGGTTTCCTCCTTCTCTGGTTCGGGTTGTGTATCAAATTGCGCGGCGCACTCCGGTGACAGTTGTCCCCAGGCGACTGCCTCCTGTGCGAGCGCGCAGCGAAAGCGCGGATGCGCGATGCGGATCATGGCGCAGATGCGCGTCTCCAGCGGTTGATTGTGCAGATCGGCCGCGCCCCACTCTGTGACGATGTACATGACATCGCTGCGCGGCGTCGTGACGACTGCGCCGGACGGAAGATGCGCGCGAATGTTGGACGTGAGCGTCCCGTCGGGCGCTTCGTGCGTGGAATGCAGGCACAGAAAACTCCGTCCGCCGGCAGAACGCGCCGCGGCGCGGACAAAATCGAGCTGACCGCCGACGCCGGAATACTGCCGGCCGTCAATGGCCTCGGCGCAGACCTGCCCGGTCAGATCGGCCATCAGGCAGCCGTTGACCGAGATAAGCCCCGGCTGCTGCGCGGCACGGAACGGATCGTTGAGCACGTCCACCGGGATCATGCGGATGTGCGCGAGCGCAAAATCATCCAGATGCCCCGCCGCGTCGAGCACGATGGACGCCTCGACCCGATCGAGATCGACCGCGCCGCTGGCCATCAGGCGCAGCTGCGCCTGTGTGAGCACCTCCGTGTAAATGCCGAGCCGTTTGCGTCCGTGCAGCCCGTAGGCGACGGCGTTGGGAATGCCGCCGATGCCGACCTGCAGCGTATCGCCGTCCCGGACGAGCGGCAGGATGTGCGCGGCAATGCGCGCATCGAGTGCATCGGGCGCTTTATAATGATAGGTATTGAGCGGATGATCCGCGCGGCAGAGCGCCGTGACCTCCGAGACATGGATGCGATGGTGCTCGCCGCGGGTGCGCTGCTGAAAGGCGTTGACCTGATAGATGCGCTTTTCGACCTGTGTATCGAGCGAACTCCAGGCCGTGCCGCGCGGGCCGTAATACAGATACCCGTCCGCATCCGGCTCGGACACCTCGAGCATCAGCGTATTGACACGGTAGACCTCGCGCGCTGCGCGCACGGTCTGGTGAAACTGCACGGAGTTTTCGTGCAGGCCGCCGCGCTGCTGAAACTTGCGGTCGGCGCGGCCGAGAAACAGGGAGTGATACGGCGTGCGCGCAAAGCAGACCGGGTCGGACAGGGCGCGGCTCTCCGTGCCGTTGACGACGGTCACGACCGGGATGCCGCGCAGCTCCGCGCGGTCGCTCACCGCGTCGATCAGCACGGCCGGGAAGCTGCCGGCGCCGCCGGCAAAGATGCGGTCGCCGGGCGCGATCAGCGCCGCCGCCTGCTCCGGCGTGCAGAGCCTGCGCGCATAGATCTCACGCCAATCCATCGTGCTCACGCCTCCCGCCGTGCAACGGGAAAGAAATGATTCGGATCCAGGTACGCCGCCGTGAGCCGGACATACCAGTCCTTCGTGGCCTGCCAGCTCTCGCGGTCCGCCTGCGTGAGCGGGCGCAGAGGCTTGGCCGGGATGCCGGCAACGAGCGTCTCCGGCGGAACGGACTTGCCCTGCGGCACGAGCGCGGACTCCGCCACGACGCTGCCGGCACCGATCGCGCACCCAAGGCTGAGCACCGCGCCCATGCCGATGCTGGCCTCCGGGCCGAGATAGCGCGCATGGACGATCGCCCCGTGACCGATGGTCACACGCCGGGACAGCAGGCAGCGCTTGTCCGCCCCGCCGGCATGGATGATGACGCCGTCTTCCACCGTGACCTCCTCCTCGAGAATAATCTCGGCGGCATCGCCGCGGATCACGGCGCCGGGACCGATATAGCACCGCGGGCCGACCGTCACATCGCCGATAAGCTCGGCGCTGGTGCTGACAAACGCCGTGGGATCGACGCGCGGGCATTTTCCATGAAACGAATAGAACATGATCGGATCTCCATTTCTGATAATAAGGGGGGAGCGACCCGGCCCGGGGGCCGAGCCGCTCCAAAGAAAAAAGAAGGGAATGGGGGGATTACCAAAGTCAGGCGAACTTTGCGATGGTCGCCTCGCACTCGTGCATCATCTGGCCGATGATGGTCTGCACGGGCAGCACATCGTGGATCAGGCCGGACGTCTGGCCGCAGCAGATGACGCCGCAGTTTTCCACGTCCGCGTTCTCGAAGAACATTTTGCAGGCCGTCTTGCCGGCCATGTCCTCGGCCACATCCTTGAATTCGCAGCCGGCCTGCTCCTTGGCAAAGACGCGCTTGGCGACTTCGCTCTTATACATGCGCGTGGAGTTCTGGAACGAGCGCAGAAGCAGGATCGTCTCCATCTCGTTGGCGTGCTCGACGAGGTAGTTTTTCACGGCTGGGAGCACCGGGCACTCCTCGGACAGCAGGAAGCGGGTGCCCATGTACACGCCTTCGGCGCCGAGCATGAGCGCGGCTGCCATCTGGCGGCCGGTCGAAACGCCGCCGGCGCAGATGACCGGAATGTCAAGCGCCTCCACACAGCGCGGCGTGAGCACCATGGTGCCGAGATCGTTCTCGCCCGGGTGGCCGGCGCACTCAAAGCCGTCGGCGACGACCATGTCCGCGCCGAGCGACTGCGCCTTGAGCGCGTGCTTGACGGTGGTGCACTTGTGGATGAGTACCATGCCGGCGTCCTTGATGGCGCGCACCATGTCGTCCTTCGGCGGGCGGCCGGCGGTCTCCATGACCTTGACGCCCTCTTCGGCGCAGACGCGGATGTAGCCCGCATAGTCCGGCACGACGAGCGACGGCATGAGCGTGAGGTTGACGGCAAAGGGCTTGCTCGTCATGGACTTAATCTTGCGGATCTCCGCCTGCAGCTCATCGGCCGAGGAAAACGTGCTCGACGACAGCAGCCCCAGGCCGCCGGCCTCCGACACGGCGGCGACCAGCGGTGCGCGGGAAATCCACTGCATGCAGCCCTGCACGATGGGGTATTCGATCCCCAGCATTTCGGTAAGTTTGGTACGGATCATAGGTATTACCTCCTGAAATATTCACGTGTGCCGCTGTGCGGCGTCTGGTTGTTTGTGATTTCACAATAGCAAACCGTCAGTCGCTTCACAACGCTGATTTCTCCAAAAAACAGCAGTTGCCGCCGTGCGCCGGATGGGCACGGCCTACAAGATGCGCGCGTCAGCTCGCCTGGACACTGCGCGCGCGCAGCACGGCCGTGAGCACTTTTCCGGTCGCGCCCTTGGGCAGCTCCGGCACAATCTCGATCTCCTTCGGCGCGCGGAACGTCGGCATATGCGCGCGGCAATACTGGCGCAGCGCCTCCGCCGTGAGCCGGCTGCCCGGCATGAGCACAACGCTCGCTTTCACGTGCTCGCCCCAGGTCTCGTCCGGCACGCCGTAGACCGCTACCTCGGACACGTCGTCGCAAAGCTGCATGATGACATTGGTGACCTCTCCGGGATAGATGTTCTCGCCGCCGGAAATAATGAGATCGTCTGCACGGCCGCTCAGGAACAGGTACCCCTGCGCGTCGAGCATGCCCATGTCTTTCGTGCGGTACCAGCCGCCGACCAGCGCCGCGTGCGTCGTCTCGGGCGCATCCAGATATTCCAGCATCCGGCCCGGGCCGCGCACATAGATCTCACCCGCGGTGCCTGCCGGGCAATCGCTGCCGTCCGGCGCGACGATGCGCACGGCCGCGCCGGGGATCGGCCGGCCGACGGACGAGAGGTACTTACCGCCGTCGCGCAGGTGGTCTTCCGGCAGCAGCGCCGTGACGGTGCTGCCCATTTCCGTCATGCCGTAGGACTGATAGAAGCTGCAGTGCAGCTTCTCGATCGCGCGCTGCAGCAGCGCCTTCGGGATCGGGCAGGTGGAATAGTTGACGGTCTTGAGGTGCGAGAGATCATAGTCCCCGTTGTCCGTCTCGTCGAGGATCCACTTGAGCACCGTCGGCACGACACTGATGGACTCGATGCGCTCGGACACGAGCGTGTGCATGTAATCCTCAAGCGCGAAATGATCCTTGAGCACCATCGTGCCGCCGGTCGCAAGCGACAGGTGCGCACCGATGGCGGCCGAGTGGAACAACTGCGCAATGAACTGATACCGCTGCCCGTCCGGGTAGGGATAGACCTGCAGCATGCTCACGATCTCGCGGAGCATGCCGCCGTGCGTGTAGACGACGCACTTCGGCTCCCCCGTCGTGCCACTCGTGTGCAGGCGGCAGGCGACATCGTCGCGCGAGACCGGCACGTCCGGCGGCGTGTCCGGCTCGCCGCTGACGAGCGCGCACAGCGCCGAGCGGCCGTCGACCGGCTCCAGCCGGATCAGGCGTACGCTGTCCGCGCACAGCCGCTCGAGCTCCGCGCCCCACTCCGGCTTCTCCGCCTTGAGAAAGGCGACCGACACCTGATTGCGCGCGAGCATGCGCGCCTGCTCCGGCGGCGTGAGCCGCCAGTTGATCTTGACCACAATAGCGCCGAGCTGATAGAGCGCAAACTCGGCAATGATCCACTCCGGGCAATTGCGCGACAGGATCGCGACCCGGCTGCCCTTGCGCACGCCGAGGTGCCGCAGATAGTGCGCCGTCTGGTGGATGTAGCGCTCCAGGTCGCCATAGGTCAGCCGCCAGTCCTCGTATACAATGGCCTCGCGCTCCGGGCAACGCGCGAACGCATCGTCCATGAGCGCGCCAAAGCTGCTGCACCGTGAAAGCTTCTGAGCAATTTCCCGCATGGGTGATCCCTCCGATCCTCTTTTTCATGGTTCTATTCTTTATAAAATTGTGAATTATCTCCCGAAACGGTCAAAATGGAAAGAACCCACTTGCACGTTCCGGATTTAACGTTTATATTTTAACGTGCATAAAACAAACGCACACCGTCATTCCGCCAGAAACGACCATCGTTGTTTTTGCACATGAATCGTCACTTTCACGGCAGCGTTTTCATAGCGATTGCACAATTATGCTTTTTGCTGGAATTTCAAGCGTTCCCGGGGATATGCAATCGTCGTTTCTGCACAGGTTTTGTGCAAATACGCACACTTTTTTCGTAACTCCTGCCCTTTTCGTTTGCAGTCTGCCACCTGTATAATTGGAATTGTTAAAAAACAGTCATTCGTCACTTTCGCGCATTTTTGTTGTCTTTCGTGCGTGCGATGAGGATGGACTGAAAAATACAGGAGGTTGATACAATATGAATAAACCACTCGAAGGTCTTTTCGTCGTGGAGCTGACGACCTATTGGGCCGCCCCCTCTGCAGGTGAGTTTCTGCGCTGCCTCGGCGCCAGAGTCGTCAAGATCGAGACCGGCAAAGCGGGCGACTCGGTTCGCTACTGGGGCCGCACCTGCGGCATGCCGATCGAAGCGAACGAGAACCCCTCGTTCGACCTCTTCAACGGCGGCAAGGAATTCATGCACATGGATCTCAACGATCCCGAGCACGAGCGCGTGCTGCACAACATGCTCGCCAAGGCGGACGTGTTCCTGACGAGCATGCGTCTCGGCGGTCTGAAAAAGCACAACCTGGACTATGACACCCTGAAAGAGAAATACCCGCGCCTGGTCATGGCGCACGCCACCGGCTACGGCTGCAAGGACGGCCCGCTGTCCGCTGCCCCCGGCCTGGACGCCGTGGCATTCTTCGCCATGAACGGCCTGATCTCCGACCTACGCCTGAATCCGGACGACTCCCCGATCTGCCCGCCGACCGGCATGGGCGACCTGACGACCGGCATGCCGCTGTTCGGCGCGATCATGACGGCGCTGTTTGCCCGCGAGCGTACCGGTAAGGGCGATTATGTGTCCGCCTCTCTCTACGGCACCGGCAACTGGGTCACATCCGCGATCAACTCCGGCACGCAGTACTTCAACCCCTGGCCGCGCTCCCGCTTCACGCAGAGCCCCATGGGCCAGGCGTTCGAGACGAAGGACGGCAAGTTCGTGCAGATCTTCGTCAATGAGTACGAGCGCTACTTCCCCGTCTTCTGCAAAGCCTTCAACATCGAGGACATGCTCGACGACGAGCGTGTGAACACGCGCCCGGCGCTGAACGTCAACGGCAACTGTGCCATCATCGTGGCGCGCTGCATCGAGGAAGCAAAGAAAAAGACCGCCGACGAGATCATGAGCGTGCTCCAGGCCGGCAACGTGCCCTGCACCGTGCTGCGCGGCATCGGCGACAAGTACAAAGAGCAGGAGCAGCTCGACCAGTGCCTGTCCAACGGCTACCTCGGCGAGGGCACCTACGAGAGCGGCAAGCACTACTATCAGCCGCAGATCCCGATCTACATGGAGAGCGTCGGCGTGCAGAACTACTTCGCGCAGAGCAAATCCATCGGCGCGGACAACGACGCGCTGTTCGCGGAATTCAGCAAGTAAGCAGATCACTGCCGGACGACCGGCCAAAGGGGTGCCGGACGGCACCCCTTTTTGCAAATCAGCAATCAGCCCCGTCCCGGGGACAGAAAAATGGAAGTGTGGTGGATTCTGAATGAAATTGTCTTTGCAACTGATCCTGGAAACCCTGACGGAATACGGCGCACAACTGATAGAGACCGACGGCGATTTTGCCTTCACCGGCGTACAGATCCTGACCTCTCCCACGGATATTCTGGAGCCGGACACGCTGTATGTCTGCACACCGAAAGTGCTCCCAAAGCTGAAAAAGCAGCTTTTTGAAAACCACTGCTTCGTTTTCAAGGCCAAGCCGTCCCAGCTGCAGTGCCATCATGCGCTGCACGGCATCCTGCTTGACGAAAACACCGACCTCAACGAGGTCGTCAACCGGCTCATTACCCTCTTTACACAGTTTCACGCCTTTGAGTTTGCCATCAAGGAGGCCTCTCTCGAACGGCGCGGCTACGAGCCGTTTTTTGAGATCGCCAAAAAGGCGTTCCCGCACTGTCTGATCGTCGTCACGGACTCGGCATACAACATCGTGTGCTCCACGCGCAGCTCCGTCGATGACATCCCCTATTTCCGCGACCTGCTCCAGCGCGGCTATTACAGCCGCGAGGATATGAACCAGATCGCAAGCTGGGGCTACTATGAGGACGAGCGCAAGTGCGTCCAGCCGGTGCTCTACCCGGCGGAAAAGACCATCTGCGGGTACCCGTTTCTCGTCCGCTCCTACAAGAATCACGGCGCGGCCTACTGCTTCATCGGCTGCTATTTTCTCGATGTGCCGCCGACGCAGCGCGACATCTCGCTCTACACCTGCCTGACGCAGGAGCTAGAAAATTACTATAAAGTCAACGGCATTTTTGACGCCGGCATGCTCGGCAAACAGCAGCAGCTGCTCGACGATCTGATCCGGCCGAAGCAGAACTCGCCGGAATATTTCCACGACCGCTGCGCGCAGCTGAACATTCCCTATCAGGGCACGTTCCGCATCGGCCTCGTGCAGTGCGAGAGCTCGACCCTGTTCAAAGTCTCACACATCTCCAATCAGCTCCGCGCCCACTGCCCGCTGGCAAACTACGGCGTGTTCCAGTACGGCTCGTCCGTCATCATCCTCTTCCGCGACTGGAACGACGCAAACGTGCGCACGCAGTCCGGCTTTTCCGAGGACTGGAACGCCCTGCTGACCACCCTGCGGCAGAACAAGGCCTGCATGGGCATCAGCCTGCTGTTCAGCGATGTCACGAAGCTCTACGTCGGCTATCGGCAGGCCGAAGCCGCATCGAATATCGGCAAGCGCCGTGATACGGACGGCGCCGCCTATTTTTACTCGAAATACTATCTGGAGGACATGCTCGAGCATTATGCCGACACCATGCCCCTCGAAGACACCTATACGCACTATCTGGACCGGCTCATGGACGATAACAACAGCGTCTGCAGCAACATCAAGCTCCTGTATTACTTCCTGTGCTCGGAGCGCAATATCTCCCTGACCGCCAAGCATGTGCACATGCACCGCAACAGCGTCATCTACCGCATTCAGAAGATCCAGGACATTCTCGCGCTGGATCTCGACGATCCGGATGTCCGTCTGCGGCTGATGATCTCGTTCAAGATCCTCGAAATGACCGGCCGCATCCCGCACTGGGAAACGCCGTACGGCGAGAACGATACCGGCAGCAGCGGCATCGTGCATCAAGAGTGACCACCGTTTCGCGCCCGCTTTCACCTGAAACAGGAGAAAGCGGGCGCTTTTTTTCGTCATTTCTGCACAGTCGCTTGTGCGGCGGCGGGAAAAAATGTCGTTTTGAATGACGTTGTTCTGCGCCGCGTGCCTCGTTAAAATGTAATCAAAGTCAGGAAAGTACGTGCTTTCCCGTGAGAGGAGCAAGATTTTCATGAGCAAATACGGTTACTATCTCGGCATGACGCCGGAGCAGCAGGATATCGTCAAAATGATCCGCGAATTTGCCGAGCGTGAGCTCGATCCGGTCGTGAAAGAATATGATGAAAAGGGCGAATTCCCGGTGCAGCTGCACGAAAAATGGGGCGAAATGGGCCTGTTTGGTCTGGACGTGCCGGAGCAATACGGCGGACTGGGACTCAACGCCGTGACGCGCTACTGCATCAGCGAGGAGCTGGCCAAGCATGACGCCGGCTTCACGATCTCGAACAATTCCTACTCGTTCGGCCTGTCGGCGATCCTCGCCGACGGCACGGAGGCGCAAAAGCAGGCCGCCTGCGCGCGCATTCTGCGCGGTGAGGGCATCTCCATGGCGATCACGGAGCCGCAGAGCGGTTCGGACGTCGGCAGCACGCGCACGAGTGCAAAGAAAGTGGACGGCGGCTACGTGCTCAACGGCGTCAAGTGCTTCATCACGAACGCCACGCTCTGCTCGGCGTGCGTGGTGCTGGCCGTGACGAATCCGGATGCGGGCTATCACGGCATGAGCCTGCTGCTGGTGGAAAAAAGCGACGCCGGGGTGAGCGTCGGCAAGCACGAGGACAAGATGGGCATCCGCCTGTCGGACACGGCGGATTTCGTGATGGAGGACGTGTTCGTCCCCGCCGACCGTCTGATCGGCACGGAGGGCAACGGCTTTGCCCAGACCATGAAATTCCTCGCCGGCAAGCGCCCGGCCAGCGTGGCGGGCGCCGTCGGCGTGGCGCAGCGCGCGCTGGATCTGGCCGTGGACTACGCCAGGGAGCGCAGCTTCAAGCACGGGCCGATTGCAAAACTCGAGGGCATTCAGTTCCTGATCGCGGACATGGAGATGCGCATTCAGGCCTCGCGCGCCATGGCGGTCTACGGCGCGCAGATGACGGACGCCGGCATCCCGATCGGCACGCTCGGCAACTCGCTCAAATGCTTTGCCTCGGAAATGTGCTACGACGTGGTAAACATGGGCCTGCAGGTCTTTGCCGGCTATGGCTACAGCCGCGAATACCCGCTGGAAAAGCTGCTGCGCGACGCGCGCATCTACAGCATCTTCGAGGGCACGAACCAGGTGCAGCGTCAGGTCATCGGCAAGACGCTGCTCGGCTGAGGGCGGTGCCGCGTGAACATTCTCGTCTGTATCAAGCAGGTCCCGGACACGACCGAGATCCGCATGGATCCGAAAACCAACACCCTCATCCGCGCCGGTGTGCCGAGCACCGTCAACCCCTTTGACAAATACGCGCTCGAGGCGGCCGTGCAGCTCCGCGAGGCGCTCGGCGGCACCGTGACCGCCATGACCATGGGGCCGGCGCAGGCGGCGCAGGCGCTGCGCGAGTGCTACGCCCTCGGTGCCGACCGGATGGTGCTGGTGTCCGACCGGTGCTTCGGCGGCGCGGACACTTATGCCACAAGCTGCACGCTCGCACAGGCCGTGCGGGCGCTCGGCGGCTTTGACCTGATCCTCTGCGGCCGGCAGGCCATCGACGGCGACACGGCGCAGGTCGGCCCCATGCTGGCCGAGCATCTGGGGCTGCCGCAGCTCACGTGCGCATGCGCCATCACGATCGAGGACGGCGCGATCCGCATCCGGCAGGAGGGCGAGCGCGCCTACCGCGTGCTGCGCGCGCCGCTGCCGGCCGTGGTCACGGTCGTGAAGGCCATCAACGAGCCGCGGCTGCCGAACGTCATGCGCAAGCTGCAGGCCAACCGCATGCAGCCGCAGACGCTGACGGCGGACGATCTGCCGGCACTCGATCCCGACTGCATCGGCCTGCACGGCTCACCGACAAAGGTATCAAAAACATTCGTGCCCGTGCGCACCAAGCAGACCGTGCGCATCGACGGCGCGCAGCCGGAGGCCGCCGTGGCGTCTCTGCTGGCGCAGCTCGACGCGGCGCACATCTCGCTGGAAGGAGGCGGGGATCATGTCTGAGAGCAAACACGTCTGGGTCTTCCTCGAAACGGAGGACGGGCAGCTGCGCAGCGTCGGGCTGGAGCTGCTGGGACAGGGGCGCCTGCTCGCCGACAAGATGGGTGAACAGCTCGTCGGCGTCATTCTCGACCCGCACGCCGGCACGCTCGCCGCGCAGGCGATCGGTTGCGGCGCCGACACGGTCATCACCATGGAAGATCCCGCCCTGGCGCACTACAATACGGACATTTTCACCGCCGCCATGTGCCGCCTCGTGCGCAAATACGCGCCCGAAGTACTCATGATCGGCGCGACGAACGTGGGGCGCGACCTCGGGCCGCGCATCTCCTGCCGGCTGCACACGGGGCTGACGGCCGACTGCACGCATCTCGACGTGGACGCGCACCGCTGCGCGCTCTGGACGCGGCCGGCCTTCGGCGGCAATCTGATGGCGACCAATATCTGCCCCGACACGAAGCCGCAGATGGGCACCGTGCGGCCGAACGTGTTCCGCGCGCCGGCATTTGACCCCGCGCGCACCGGCGCGGTCTTTGTGGAATCGCTGCCGGAGGACGCCCGGCGGAGCAGCACGGAGCTGCTGGAGCTGATCCCGGTGCTCGACGCCGCGACCGCGAATCTGACCGAGGCGCAGATCATCGTCTCCGGCGGACGCGGCCTGAAGGGACCGGAAAATTTCGCGCTGCTGCAGGAGCTGGCCGACACCGTCGGCGGCTGCGTGGGCGCTTCCCGCGCAGCGGTCGACGCCGGCTGGATTTCCCCCATCCATCAGGTCGGCCAGACGGGCAAGACCGTCTGCCCGCGCGTCTACATTGCCTGCGGCATTTCGGGCGCGATCCAGCACCTGATCGGCATGAGCGCATCCGACACCATCATCGCCATCAACCGCGACCCGAACGCGCCGATCTTTCAGGTGGCGGACTACGCCATCGTCGGCGACCTGTTCCAGATCGTACCCGCTCTGACAAAGGCGCTGCGTCAGCGCCGGAAACCGGAGCAGGCATAAGGACATAAAGAAAGGAGCCAGACCATGTCCTATCAGGAATTTCTGAGCTTTGAGCGGCGCGGCGCCGTCGGCATCGTGCGGCTCGCGCGGCCGGAAAAGCTCAATACCATCAGCGCCCCGTTTTACGAGGCCATGATCGAGCTGCAGCAGACCGAGATCGTCGGCGATCACGACCTGCGCGCCATTGCGCTGCTGGCAGACGGCCGGCACTTCTCCGCCGGCATCGACCTCAATTACGCCAAAGCGGTGATCGGCAAGCCGGGACGCAGCCTCTACGGCGTCTATCACTGGCAGCAGGCCTACCGCTTCTGGAGCGAGTGCAACCTGCCGGTCGTGGTCGGCATCCAAGGCGCGTGCATGGGCACCGCCATCGAGCTCATCACGGCGTGCGATATCCGCATTGCCGCCGACAACGCGAAGTTTTCCCTGCGGGAGGTCGACGTCGGCATCAGCACCGACCTCGGCGGCACGACCCGCCTGACCAAGCTCATCGGCCCCGGCATGACAAAGCTGCTGGCCATGACATGCGAGGATATCGACGCGCAGGAGGCCGCGCGCATCCGGCTCGTGGAGCGCGTGGTGCCGCTCGGCGAGCTGGAGCAGACGACGCTGGCCTATGCCGAAAAGCTTGCGGCCAAGCCGCCGATCGCCGTGCAGATGTGCAAAAAGTGCATCAACATCGCTACCGACGCCGGCATCTCCGTGGGCCTGCTGGCCGAGGAGATCCAGGGCATCTACACCGTATCGACCAAGGACAAGGCCGAGGCGGCCGCCGCCATGCTCGAAAAGCGTCCCGGCCGCTACACGTGCGAATAAACCAGGAGGAAACGTCCATGAACATTCTTGTCATCAACGGAAGTCCCCGCATGGAGCGCAGCAACTCGCTGCGCATGACGCGCGCCTTTCTCGAAGGGCTCGCCAAGACCTGCGACACGCAGGTCGAAGAACTGACCGTGGCCAAAATGCACATTGAGCCGTGCCTCGGCTGCCTCAACTGCTGGAAGCGCACGCCGGGCAAGTGCTTCCGCGACGACGATATGGCCGCCGCGATCGAAAGCTACGTCACGGCCGACCTCGTCGTGTGGAGCTTCCCGCTCTACTACTACGCCCTGCCCGGCCAGCTCAAGTGCTTTCTCGACCGCACGGTGCCGATCAACCGCCCCGTCATGTGCGACCGCACCGACGGCAAGGGCAACGGCAAGCACGTCACGCGCTACGACCAGTCGCACCAGCGGCATGTGCTGATCTCGACCTGCGGATTTTTCTCCCCCAAGGGCAACTACGACGCCGTGCTCGCACAGTTTGACCTCATGCTCGGCGTGGGCAACTACACGACGCTCTTTTGCGGCGAGGGCGAAATGATGCCGGTGCCGCCGCTGCAGGAGCGTGTGGAAGAATACCTCGGCTATGTCCGCCAGGCCGGCGAGGACTACGGCAGCTACGGCACGATCCTGCCGAAGACGCGCAAGCCGCTCGAAGAGCTGCTGCTGCCGAAAGAGAAATTTGAGGAGATGGGCAACAGCTACTACGCGCACTGCGAGCGCAAAGCCCGCGAGCGCGCGCTGCAGGCACAGGCCGAGCAGCAGACCTGACCCCGATCGGAAGCAGCACACGGCAGCACCCCGGGAGGCGCTGCCGTGTGCTGTTCTTCTCTTTTCGCGGCCTCATTCCACAAGCGTCAGGCGGTCGCTTCCGCCGTTGTCCGGCTCCGGCGGCTCGTCCGTGATCTCCGGGAGCTTGCCCTCCATCCGCAGGATCTTGAACGTGATCATCAGCCGCAGACGCACATCCGGGTCGTCCAGGTCGAGATTGAGCACGTCCTGAATGCGCTGCAGGCGGTAAATAACGCTGTTGCGGTGCATGTGCACGCGCTTAGCGGTCAGGGAAATGTTGCGCTCCGTGTTCAGGTAGTGGTACAGCAGCAGGAGGTTGCTGTTGCTGTAGCCGCGCTCCCCGGCAAGCTGATCCAGATAGCGCACAATGACGTCATCGAGCGCGAATTTTTCCCGGTAGCATTCGAGCATGTCGTTGAGATAATACTTGGAATAGTGATACTCCAGCGCATCGGGATCCAGCTTGCGGCCGATCTCGATGGCGGTCCGCGCCTGATCGTAGCCCATGCGCAGGCGTCCCAGCTCCGTGAATAGCAGGCTCACGCCGATATGCGCATGGTTCTTGCCCAGCAGCGTCAGCAGCTCGTCCCACCGCTCGCGGAACAAAAGCTGCTCCCCGACCGGGTAATCGTGCCAGTCCTGAAAGAGGATAAGCACGCTGTTTTGATACTGCATCACGCCGTAATTGGCCACGTTGCTCCACGCGCGCAGCTGCAGCACCATGTACCCCGCCTTCGAGGTGGACGCCTGCTCGTCGAGCTCGATATAACCGAGGCGGAAGTTGCCCGTCTCCGGCAGGCGCAGGCCGCGCGCACGGTCGCGCACCAGCTCCGGATTCTCCTCCCCATAGCGCAGGAGATCATGAATCATCTGCTGGCGCTGCGGCATGCTCTGGCTGTAAAAGCCCGTCTCGCGGAAGTAATGGTCGAGCTGCTCGGTAAAGCAGCGGAACAGCTCCTGATCCACCATCGTCGGCAGCCGGCCAGGGAAATAGCAGCCGGCAAAGGAATAAAACATCCCGTTGGCAATGTAGGAGCGCAGGATCACGGGGTCGTTGCAGATATTCGGCGGCACCGACAGCACCGGACGCAGGTACCGGTCACTGACTTCAAAATAGCCGGCCTCCGCCATGAGCTGCAGCGAGTCCTTGTCGTAATAGCCCTGCTCGAGCATTTGATCGACATAGATATTGCCCGACCCGCGCTCGCGCGTGGCACCGATGATGTTATACGCCGAGTCGACGACGACGATCGTCGCGTCCGGGATCATCTTCCGCCCGACCTCCATCAGCGGCTCCAGCCCGGCGTGCGCGCGCACGGCCAGACGCATCTGATACTCCAGTGTCTGCAGGCGGTCAAACAGTGTGAGCAGGTGGTTCGTCACCGCACCGAGAGAATACTGTTCGTCATACAGCAGCGCATTGACACCGGGGCGAACGGGCTCCGCATCCTCCGGGCGCGCCCGGACAACGAAAAAGTGGTCGTGCAGCAGCCCCTTCGGTAAGCGGCGGATCACCTTCGGCTCGCTGACGTAGAGCACGTCTTCCTCGAGCGTGTTCTCGGACTCGGGCGTGAGCATCTGGACCCGGCGGAAGGCAAATGTCCGCTCCTGCTGCATTACGACCCGCGCGTCGAACGGCTGCATGCTCTCGGCGATCATTTCCACGGACAGCGTCATGATTCTCTCCTTTCCGTGCTGCGCAAAACGGCAGTCACAAGTGCATATTCCCACACAAATTTTGAGGAAAAAAGTTCCTTTCCGCAAAAACACCGGAGATCCGAATTTTTGGAGACTTCTACGATGAAATTGGAAGCCATTGGCGCAACTTTCGCGCTTTTGCCCGCATTCTCCGTGTTTTTGCGGCTTTTTTGCCTCATCTTTGTCTTTATTGTAACAATATCACGGCGAATTGTTCAGGGCATTTGTTACGAAATGCGGTTTTTCTCGCCGCCGCGCACTGTGCATTTTCTACGATTGCGTGCGCGTAAAGGGCGCTGCTGCTTTCATTTTGCCTAAAAGCAGACACCCGGGCGGCGCATAAATTCGTAGTCTCCTATGAAGACCTGTCCGCGGGGGTTCGATATAATGCGAGTAAGATAATAAATTAACAAGCCGTCGGAGCGTTCGAATGATTTTGTATAGGAGCGAGCCAGATATGGATAACATCAGCAGATTTCAAAAAACGACCGGCGTCGGTCAGATCCTCGACGAGAGCTTTGCACGCTGCCCGGAGCGCGAGGCCATTGTATTCGGCGACTGGCGCATCACCTACCGGGAGCTGCAGGCACTCATCTACCGGACGGCGCACTGCCTGCGCAGTCTCGGCATTGCGCCGGGCGACCGCGTCGCCATCATCTCGCGCAACTGCCCGGAGGTCATGATCGCGGAAATTGCGATCCTGAAGCTGGGCGGCACCGTGGTCAAGTTCAACTGGCGGCTCGCGCCGGAAGAAATGACCTACCTGCTCGATCTCAACGAGGTCCGGTGCGCCTTCTTCAAGCCGGAGCGCGAGGACTGGGGCGACGCCCTGCGGCAGCACTATGCCGGACGCATCACGTTCCTGTCCCTGACGCCGGAAGCCGACGGCCGCTCCGCCCTCTATTCCCTGCTCGCAGGTATGCCGGACACGCCGGTGGAGACCGTCGTTGCGCCCGACGCCCCTGCCTACCACATGCACACGAGTGGCACGACCGGGCGGCCGAAGTGCGTGGTCTACTCCCACGCGCGCTATCTCAACCAGCTTGAGAGCATGCTTGAAACGCTGGAGTTCCCGGACGGGCAGGTCTATCAGTACATCTCGCAGCTATTCCACTCCGCGTGCACCGGCGCCTATCTCACGCTGGCGACCGGCGGTAAGCTCATCATGATCCCAAACTTCACCGTGAGCGACTATGTGGAGAGTCTCGTGCGGGAAAAGGTGCGCGCCATCGGTGTCATCCCGCTGATCCTGCAGGGCATCCTCGATGAGATGGACCGCAAAAACTACGACCTGTCGCACCTGAAGGTCATCAACTACTCCACCTGCCCCATTTCCCCGGATCTGCTGCGGCGCGCGCTCGACCGGCTCAACTGCCGCTTTTATCAGTCCTACGGCATGACGGAGATGGCCAGCACCGTCACGGCGCTGCTCCCGGAGGATCACCTGATCCTCGGCGGACGGTATCTCACCTCGGTCGGACGGGCGCTGCCCGGCGCCGCCGTGCGCATCGTGCGGCCGGACGGCTCGCTGTGCGATGCCGGTGAGGAGGGCGAGATCTGCGTGCGCGGGCAGGGCATGATGCTCGGCTACTATCAGTTGCCGGAAAAGACCGCGGACGTGATCCGCGACGGCTGGTATTTCACGCACGACGTGGGCTATCTCGACGAGGACAGCTATCTCTACCTGCGCGGCCGCAAGGATTCGCTCATCATCTCCGGCGGCGAGAATATCTACCCCGAGGAAGTCATCGACGTGCTGCTGAAAATGCCCGAGATCGCCGAAGCCGCCGTCTACGGCATGCCCGACCCGAAGTGGGGCGAGCACGTGAAGGCGAGCATCGTCTGCAAGCCCGGCCGGTCACTGACGGTCGAGCAGGTGCAGACATTCTGCCGCGCCAACATGCCGTCGTTCCGTATGCCGCGTGAGGTGGAATTCTTGCCGGAGCTGCCGAAGAACGCCACCGGCAAGGTGCTCATCCAGGCGCTGAAAAACCGCTGAGCACGCGAAAATACAGCACACTGGCGCGTCCCCGTCTGCCCGGCAGATGGGGACGCTTTTTGCCGTTCTGACCACGGAGGCGCAAAAAAGCAGGGCCGCTGTTGCGGCCCTGCTTTTGATCGGGAGATGCGCCTTTATTCGCCGTCGCCGAATTCCTTCTCGATGGCTTCGTTGTCCGCGCCCAGCGCTCTGTGCTGTGCATAGAGATCCTGCACGCCGAGGCTGTCAAAATAGATCGGCATCTGCGCCAGATACGCCTTGTTGCCCGACGGATAGGTGTGCTCGATCAGGTAGCCGTTGGAGACCGACTGCTCGAGCCACTCGCCGGAAAAGCGATCCTTGTACTGGTTAAGGATGCAGCTCGGCACATCGTAGGCGACGAGCTCGTCGAGGATATCCTGCGCGTCGCGCTGGAGCGCGTACTCACGGATGATGTCCACGAGCGCGGAGCGGTTGGCAATGATCGTCGTCGACTCCTTGGTCGTGAAGCGCGGGTCGGTCACAACCTCTTCCGGCAGACGCAGCGCCTTGGCAAACTTCGGCCAGACATTCGTATAGTCGTTGACGAACACGTAGATGTAGCGGCCGTCACGGCACTTGTAGCCCTGGCCAAGCGGGCTCATGGTGTGCGCTTCCCGCGGCCACTCATAGCCGTAGTTGCAGTTCGTGGCAAAGCCGGCGGTAACGAAGTTGCCGGTGCCGTACAGGGACGTCATGACGTAGTCGCCCACGCCCGTCTCGCGCGCTGCGAGCAGGGCTGCCAGCACGCCGCTGAGCAGCGTGATGCCGGTCGTCGTGTCGCCCATGCCGGCAGGCGGGTAGATCGGCGGGCTGTCGGGATCGGTGCGGGTGTCAAGGATGACGCCGTTGGCGCCGAAATAAGCGATCGCGTCAATGCCGGGGCGGTTGACCAGCGGGCCGTTGATGCCGTAGCCGGTGACCTGACCCATGACGAGCTTCGGGTACTTGGCGTGCAGCGTCTCCCAGTCCAGACCGAGCTTTTTCAGGCCGGCCGTACGGGTGCTAGTGATGAATACGTCCGCCTTGGCGAGCATGTTTTGCATGAGCTTGAGGTTCTTGGGATCTTTCAGATCCAGCGCGACACACTCTTTGCCGCCGTTGAAAATATCGTGGATGGGGTTCTCTTCCGCCGTGATGGGCATGCCCATAGAGCGGCCGTAGTAACGGCAGAAGTCGCCAATCGGCGGGGTCTCAACGCGCACGACACGCGCGCCCATGTCGCGCAGGAACCGCGCCGTCGTCGTCGCGGACCAGTAGCTGGTCATCTCGACCACGAACAGTCCCTCGAGTGGTTTTCTCATGGATATAGCCTCCTTGTTGATGCAGATTTTTTCTGAAATTGCAACGGTTTTCAGTTTGTTGAAATGAAATGGATCCGATGCTTTGTCTATATTATAACGATTGTTTCGGCGCTTGTTACCTGTATTTCTTACAATTCTTTTGCCCCTGCGGACGTGCATTTTTGTGCTGTGTTGCCATAGATTTTCGGGCGCTTCCGGCACGAAAAAAGCGCCGCATCCGAATGGGCGGATGCGGCGCGGGAAACAAAGGGAAAAATCGCTCTTTACGGTTTCGGCATCAGGTAGAACACGATGTGCACATCGGCGCAATGCACGCCGTCGGCGTCCATGACGGGCACATCGAGCGGGTACTGCCCCTTGCCGTGCTCTTCGACATAGGCAATGCGCTCTTTGGCTTCTTCCTCCGTCATGGAGATGTCTACGATCAGGTCGCGCTTGGTCGGCTTGCGGTAATCAATGTTCACGCTCTTGATGATCGGCACATACTTGCCGGCATAGGTACACTTGATTAGCGTGGCGCCCGAGGACTCGGCCAGCACGAAATAGCTGCCGGCATAGACGATGTTCACGTGGTTAAGGTGCATGCTGTTGGCAGGCAGACGCACGACCACATGGCGCTCCTCGGCGACTTCCGGGATGAGCCCGGCCACGTTCAGGAAGTTGATCTTCCCATGCTGGAGATTGTATTTCGCCTCTTCAAAAAAGGCTGCGTTCATTTCCGCCATGTCTGGCTCCTTTCTCTTGCGCAGAGCTCAGTCGGCGACATACTTTGCCGCCAGGCCACGGATGATGGTCTCGGCGTCGCCCATGACCTTCTCGACCATGTCCTTGGTCTTGGGCAGATCGGTGATGCGCTGCGCGCACTCGCCGGCGCCGGCCATGGCGTGCTCCACGTCGCCCTTATAGGTCGCGGCAACACCGTGACGCTCGAAGGTCAGCAGCTCCATCGGGATGCTCGAGAAGTCATCCGGCACACCGACGTAGGAGCCGGGGGCTTCCTTGGCGGTGTTGTAAGCATGCTGCAGGGACACGTCGCTGCGCAGCCAGCGCGCCGGGCCGACAAAGCCGCGGGCAATGATCGTGCCGCCGTCGGCGCAGTCGACGACCATCTTCTTCCACAGTTCGCAGAAATCGCTCTCTTCGGTGGCGAGGAAGCGGGTGCCCATCTGCACGCCGTCAGCGCCCATGGCGAAGGCCGCCGCGATCGACTTGCCGTCGCAGAAGCCGCCGGTGCCGCACACGAGCGTGTTCTCGTCAGAGAACTTCTCGATGATGTCCGGCAGCAGCGTCATGCTGTGCACCGGCTGCCACGCCGTGTGCATACCGCCCTCGTGGCCGGAGGCAATGAGGACCTGCACGCCGGCCTTCTTGCAGCGGGCCGCGGTGCGCACACCCGGGAACACGTGCATCCAGATCATGCCCTGCTCCTTGACAAAGTTTGCCCAGGGCATCGGATCGCCTGCGGTGGTGACGAGCACGCGGAAGCGGCGCTTCATCTCGGGATCGGACTCACGCAGCTCCTTGATCGCCTGCATGACCTTCATCGCGTTTGCCTTGACCTCTGCGGAAACCATGACGTTGGCGCCGAAAATACCATCGGACTCCTTGGTCTCTTCAAACACGCGTGTGAACATCTTCTTGAAAATGGTCACATCGTCATCGGTCGTCTCGGCGTGTGCCTGCTTGCAGAAGTCTTCAAAAACGATGGGGTTCGTCTCGCGGGACGTGGTGGCAAATGTGCTGCACAGGCCAAGGCAGCCGGCGTTGGCAGCGGCGATGCACAGGCTGGTGACAGGATACGGACCCATGCCGGCCTGAATGATGGGGTATTTGAGCCCGACGAGCTCGGTAAGTCTGGTTTTAATCATAGTTTTTCTCCTTTCAAATGCAGTGCGTATACCCGGCGTTACACCGGAACGTTACCTTTCTGACTACTACTATATCAATTCCGTTCTCAGCATCCCACAGCAGCAATTACGAAAGTGGCCGGTGATCTTTGCGATCAAATTATGCAGCTTGACCAGCCGGTGCGCTTTGAAAGTGTCCCCCATGCAGGTGACTACCTGCATAGGGGACAGCGGAACTGTGATGCCTGATTTTCGTTAGCAGAGGCCGATTGCCTGCCACAGCGGAACGCTGGCCACCATGGCAATGATCGTCATGACCATGTAAGCATAGGACGCCTTCTGCGCGCAGGGATAGTCGACGCACTTGTCGCCGGTCATCTTGATGAAGCCGACCACGGACGGGTTGCCGTAAGCGGTGTTCCAGTACGTGCCGCACAGCCACTCGACAAAGACGAGGATGAACATGCTCATGCCGTGTGCCTCCATGAGTGGTCCGAAGATGGCGATCATCATCGTGAGCATGCAGGTCTGGGACACGATCACGTAACGCAGGGCAAACGTGATGATGCACAGGCAGGGAACGAAGATATACGGGCTGCTCATGATGGGCGCGAAGATGGGGCCGAGCAGGCTGGCCAGCCATGCGCTGACGCCGGTGGTGTTCATGAACTTGGCGATGCTGAGGATGCCGCCGATGAAGACGACAAGCGTCCACTGGCCTTTGGCGTTGGCCTCCGGCGCCGTCAGCAGGCCGGCGGCGAAGAACGCCACGTCAGCCGCGATGGCCACGAAGCCGGCGTCCACGCCGTGCAGCTTCTGGGTGATCCAGAGGATGATGGCGATGGCAACGATGATGATGCCCTGCTTCTCCTTCTTGGAGACGGCGCCGAGCGCCTTGTACTGCTCCTTGAGGAAGGTCACGTCGCCGGCGAGCTTTTCTTTCGGTTTGCAGATGATCGTGCAGTACAGATAGGTCAGAACGATGAGCACGAGATACCAGACGATCGTGCACTTGAGCCAGGAGCCCCAGGTGAAGGCGAGGCCCTGCATGAAGCCGATCATCAGCGCAACGAACGCCGAGCCGGACATGAAGGCAATGCCGAGGATGTACGTGCCCATGAAGTTGGCAAACCACAGGCCGCGGGCCGCTTTGCTGTTCGGCTCCGCGCCGACAGCCTCACAGACCTGGCCGATCAGGGGCGCCATGATGGAGGTCTTGGCATAGGAGCTGGGGATCATCGGGGTGGTGATGATGCCCGCGAGCATCATGGCCGTGACCTGGCCGCGATAGGTGCCGGGGAACTTCGTGAGGACCCACAGCGCCAGGCGCTTCATGAAGCCGCTGTTGTTGATGCCGACCGACATGATGAACACGCCGATGCACAGCCAGACGGTCGTGCCGGAGAACTCGACCGTGACGTCCGCCACCTTGCCGAGTTTGAATACCAGCAGCATAACCATGGTCGCAAGGGTCGCGACCCAGTCCGGCAGGGCGCCGGAGATCAGGCACGTCAGCAGGAAGCCGAAGCACCCGAGATACTGCCAGCCCTGACGGCTCATCATTTCCGTTTCCGGCGGCAGGTAGGCGATCAGCAGCATCAGGACAATACCGCCCAGAATGCCGAAAATCGTCTTTTTCATTTGCTTGCTCATGAGTTTCACTCCTCCTTAATGAATGGTTCTCAACTTGCGCTTTCGTTAGTTAATTATCTGTCAAGTTGATTTTAGGTTACACCGAATTCAGCACTTTTTCACCAACAAAGACTACGAAATCCGCAGAGAGAAAAATCATTTTTTTGTAGTCCATAACCAAGCGGCTGGAAAACACACATACTGCTGATTTTCGCGTATTATATTAGGTGTTCTCTGCACACTTTCCGCCCGAATTGTACAAAAACGGGTGCGCATTGCGCTGCGTTATCCGTTTTTTGCAAGCCGTACGCGCTTTGTACATTTCCTCCAAAACACGTCGCTGCGCCCGGCCGCAACTTTGGTCTGAATACTGTTGAGACCCCCGCCCCGCTTTGATATATTTTTGATTAGCAAGGCGACAGACGCATTTTTCAAACCATTAAACATCATTAGGAGGTAGCATACATGAAAACAAAACTGACTGAAATGTTTGGCATTGAGTACCCGATCGTCCAGAGCGGCATGCAGTGGCTGGCCGTGCCGCAGCTCGCGGCCGCCGTGTGCAACGCCGGCGGTATCGGCACCATCAACGTCACCTGCTGGCCGACGCTCGACGAGTTTGCCGACGCGCTCGACGAGATGAACAGCCTGACCAGCAAGCCCTATATCGTCAACATTTCTCTGGCTCCGACCCAGCGTCTGGATAACGAAGAGATTCGCAAGACCATTCGTCTCTGCGGTGAGAAGCACGTCGCTGCCATCGAGACAAGCGCCGAAGATCCGCGCGAGTTTATTGACGACATCAAGGCCGCCGGTATGCGTCACTTCCACAAATGCCCGAACTACAAGGTCTCCATGAGCATGGAGCGCAAGGGCCTCGATGGTGTCATCATCGCCGGTTACGAAGTCGGTGGCCATCCTTCGGCAGACGGCGTGGGCACGTTCGTCATCGCTCGCCGCTGCGCTGCGGATATGAAGATTCCGGTCATCGCCGCCGGCGGCATTGCGGACGGCCACGGTCTTGCGGCTGCACTCGCGCTCGGTGCTTCCGGTGTCGCCATGGGCACCCGCTTCGTATGCGTGGATGAATGCCCAATCTCCGAGAACCACCGCCAGTGGGTCATCAACCATACCGAAAAAGACACCGTCCTCTGCCAGAAGACCATCGGCAGCATGATGCGCGTGTCCAAGAACAACGCTTCCCTGCTCGCCAACGAGATCGAGAACCGTGGTCTGCGCACCGGCAAGGGCCCGATGGACATTCTCAAGGAGCAGATGCCCGTTATCACAGGCCAGAAGACCCGTCTGGCTTTCCTGGACGGCAATGTTGACAGCGCTATCTTCTGCGCCGGCATGGGCATGGGGCTCGTGCACGACGTCGTCCCGGTCAAGGTGCTGCTCGATCGCATGGTCAAAGAAGCGGAAGAAACCATCGACAACCTCAAAGCAGCTTTCTAATCGCGCAGCTCTCGTCGCACACACCATCCTTTCTTATACATCCACCTTATTTCCTTCCCCCCCACTCATCGGGCGCGGCTGCTGCCGCAGCCGCGCCGCAACAACAGCGAGAGCCGCCCCTTTTCCCGGGGGCGGCTCTTCTATATATATCGTTTAGATATCATTGTTTCCCCGGATAGTGTGCGGCGCATACGCCGCGCGCCGGGCAGCAAGAAGGCCGCAGCGCATATGCGCTGCGGCCTTTTGATCGTGATCGTGTTTTGCGCGCGGACGGCTTACGGCTGCTCGCCGGGATCGCTGTTCGGAGCGTCCGCATCCGGTGCGGACGGTGCCTCCGGCTGGGCCGGCGCTTCCGCGTCCGGCTGCGGCGCAACAGGCGCCTCATCCATTCTGCGGATGACCTTTGCGGGCGGCTCGATGGTGTCGTCCGGGTGGATGGGCATCTGACCGTGCTCGCAGTAGTAGCGGAAATCGTCACCCTCGATCGTCTCGTGGATGAGCAGATACTCCGCAAGGCCGGTCAGAAGATCGGCGTGCTCGCGCAGCAGCGCCTCACACTTGGCATACGCCTGATCGAAGATGTGCTTGACCTCTTCGTCGATCGTGGCGGCAGTCTCCTCGGAGTAGCTCTTCGTGGTGCCGAAGTCGCGGCCGATGAAGATGCTGTGGCTCGAATCGTCAAACGAAATAGGGCCGAGTTTTTCCGACATGCCGTACTTCATGACCATGTCGCGGGCAACATTCGTCGCCTGCTGGATATCGCCGGACGCGCCGGTGGAGATATCGTCGAGAAATAGCTGCTCGGCAATGCGGCCGCCGAGCGCGGAGACGATGCTGTCGAACATCTCGCCGCGGGAGGTAAAGTCCTCCGCGTCCTCCGCCTTGCGGTACCACGTGAAGCCGCCGGCAGCACCGCGCGGGATGATGGTGATATAGTGCACGGGATCGGAATTCTTCAGGAAGAACGACGCGATCGCGTGGCCCGACTCGTGGTACGCCGTCAGGCGGCGCGCACGCTCGGACACGATGCGGCTCTTCTTCTCCGGACCCATGACGACCTTGAGGATCGCCTCGTCGATATCCTCCTGCATGATGAAGCGGCGCTTGCTGCGCGTGGCCAGGATCGCAGCCTCGTTGAGGAGGTTTTCCAGATCCGCACCGGCAAAGCCGGCCGTGCCGCGTGCGATGCTCTTGAGATCCACATCGTCGCCCAGCGGCTTGCCGCGGGCATGGACCTTCAGGATCTCCTCGCGGCCCTTGATGTCGGGCAGGCCCATATACACGCGCCGGTCAAAGCGGCCGGGGCGCAGCAGCGCGTTGTCGAGGATGTCGGCGCGGTTGGTCGCCGCCATGACGATGACGCCCTCGTTGTTCGTAAAGCCGTCCATTTCGACGAGCAGCTGGTTGAGCGTCTGCTCGCGCTCGTCGTGGCCGCCGCCGAGACCGCTGCCGCGCTGACGGCCGACCGCGTCGATCTCATCAATGAAGATGATGGCCGGAGCGACCTTCTTGGCCTGTTCAAACAGGTCACGCACGCGCGATGCGCCGACGCCGACATAGAGCTCGACAAAGTCCGAGCCCGAGATGGACAAAAACTGCACGCCCGCCTCGCCCGCAACTGCGCGCGCCATGAGCGTCTTGCCGGTGCCCGGAGGGCCGACGAGCAGCACACCCTTGGGGATGCGCGCGCCCATCGCGGTATAGTTCTGCGGCCGCTTGAGGAAGTCCACGATCTCGGACAGCTCCTCTTTTTCCTCTTCCGCACCGGCAACATCGGCAAAGGTGACCTTCTTGAGGTTCTCCTCGCCGGTGCGCGTGTGCGCCTTGCCGAACTTGCCAACGCCCGGCGCACCGCCGCCGCCCGACTTGTTCATAAGCAGGTACCACACGCCGATAAACAGCACGACCGTGATCAGATACGGCAGGATGGACATCCACCACGGCGCCGTCCAGCCCTTGACGTAGTCGTACTCCGTCAGCACACCGCTGGCGGTCTGCTCATCAATGAGATCGCCCAGATCCTCGCGGAACCAGTTCGGGTTCGGCAGGGTCTTTTTGATGGTGGTGTTGCCGTCGCTGTCAGCCGAATAGAGGTTGAGCGTGAGCTCATCGCCCTCGAGACTGAAAGACTTGACCTTTTCCTCCCGGAACAGGGTCTCGATCTCGGAGTAGGTGTATTCCTTCTGCTCCACCGGGGTCGTCAGATAGAAAACGACGGCGAGAATGATCACGCCGATCAGCATATAGAACCCGATGCCTCTGGCACGGTTCTTGTCCGGTTTCAAATCAAATCACATCCTTTAGGAATCCGCATCGGGCTCAGTGGGAGTAGACCTCCGGCTTGAGCACGCCGATGAACGGGAGATTGCGGTATTTTTCCGCGTAGTCAAGGCCGTAGCCGACGACGAATGCATCCGGCACTTCAAAGCCGGCATACGTCGCGTGGATCGGCGCTTTGCGGCGCGCAGGTTTGTCCAGCAGCGTCGCAATGGTGATCGACGCGGGACGGCGGACACTGAGATAGTCCGCAAGGTAGTGCAGCGTAACGCCGCTGTCGAGAATGTCCTCGACGAGGATGATGTCGCGTCCCTCGATGTCCTGATTCAGATCCTTGTTGATCTTCACCGCACCGGTGGTCGTGGTCTGGTTTCCGTAGGACGATACGGCCATGAAATCGACCGAACACGGAATGGTCACGCTGCGCATCAGGTCCGCCATGAACACAAAGCAGCCCTTGAGCACGCCGACAAAAAGCGGCTCGCGGCCGTCAAAATCCTTCGAGATCCGGGCACCGAGCTCCGCCGTGCGCTTCTGGATATCTTCGGCGGACAGCAGAACGGACGCAATGTCATCTCTCATATCGCTCATAGTATTCTCCCCCATATGTTTGGATCTGTTCCATCCGGATGCAGACCATGGTTTGATCCGGCACCGCCGCCCATTGCTCGGCAACGCCGAAGCCGGCGATGGCCGCCGGCACATCCGCCGCGCGGATGATCGGTACGCGCTCGCGCGCGCCCTGCGTCAGCCCCCGCTCTGCAAGCAGGTCGCTCACGCGCTTGGTGCAGCCGCGCCCTGCCAGACGGATCCGATCGCCCGGACGCCGCGGCGTAACAGATAGTGTATCATGGATAATCGCAGATTTAAAGACAAAAGTGGTGAACGCGCTGTGAATTTCACGAAACGGTTCCGGCATCCCCACCGTGAAGCGCATGCCGAGCTCCGGGATCTCCGTCGTCTGACCGGGGATGAGCGCATACGTCCCGAGCGGCGGCCGCCGCTGCGCGCCGAAAAAGAGCCGTCCCTGCTCGCGCGTCACGCGCAGGCCGGGCATGTCGGCATAGCCGAGTCCTTCCCCGCCGCACAGCTGCTCAAGCGCCAGCAGATGCCGCCGTGAGAGCTCGCGTCCGGCCGCCTGCTGCAGCACGCGCACGCGCACCGGGCGCGGCAGCGCCAGCAGCTCTGCCGTCGGGATGCCCTCCGCCGGCGTCTGCCCAGCGAGAAACTCCGCCGCCAGACCGCCGAGAAACCGCTCATCTTCGCGCAAAAGCGCCGCCGTATCGGCCGCGTGCTGCACGAAGGCCGCGTTCACACTCTCGAGCGCCGGCACGGCATGGTGCCGGACGCGGTTGCGGGCGTAAGCGTCCGATGCGTTCGTGCTGTCTTCCACATGTGCGATGCCATGCGCCGCCAGATACGCCTCCGCTTCCGCGCGCGTCGTGTCCAGCATCGGGCGCAGGAGCTTGCCGCGCTGCGGCGGGATACCGGTCAGGCCGCGCAGACCGCAGCCGCGCGCGAGGTTGAGCAGCAGCGTCTCGGCGTTGTCATCCGCCGTGTGCGCCGTTGCGATCCAGTCATAACCGTGTGCAGCCGCGCAGTCGGTCAAAAACGCATAGCGCAATTGCCGCGCAGCGCCCTCCGTGCCCATGCCGCGCACGGACGAAACGTCGCCGCGCCCGGCGTAAAACGGTACACCCAGATGTGCACACTGCGTGCGCACGAACGCCTCGTCGCGGTCGCTCTCTGCGCCGCGCAGGCCATGGTTGAAGTGCGCACAGCCGACCGTAAAGCCGCGCTGCGCCGCCAGCTCCGTCATCCGGTACAGGAGGTAGATGGAGTCCACCCCGCCGGACACGGCACACAGCACGCGTGCACCGGGCGTGATCGCATCAATAGTCATCGTCGTCGTACTTCTTCTCAATGGCCGCAAACGTCGTGTATTCGGGCAGCCACATCAGCTCGAGCGTGCCGGTCTCGCCGTGGCGGTTTTTGAGGATGATCGCCTCGGCCAGGTTCGGGTTTTCGCACTCTTTGTTGTAATACCCGTCGCGGTAGAGCGCGAGCACGATGTCTGCGTCCTGCTCGATGGCACCGGATTCGCGCAGATCCGAGAGCATCGGGCGCTTATTCTGGCGCGCTTCGTTGGCACGCGAGAGCTGCGAGAGGCAGATGACCGGAACGTTGAGCTCCTTGGCCATGATCTTGAGCATACGGCTCATGTCAGAGACCGCCTGCGTGCGGCTTTCGTTCGACCAGCCGTGGCCGCTGCCGGCCGACTGCATGAGCTGCAGGTAGTCGATGACGACGAGACCGAGATTCGGGATGCGGCGGCACTGGGCGTTCATATCCGCAACGGAGAGCGACGGATTGTCGTCGATGCGGATATCGGTCGCGCTGATGGTCGTGGCCGCAGCGCCGACGCGCCGCCACTCGTCCGCCGAGAGCTTGCCGGTCAGCAGCTTCTGGCTGTCGACCAGACCCTCACCCGCGAGCAGACGGGTCGTGAGCTGCTCGCGCGCCATTTCGAGCGAGAACACCGCGACCGTCTTGCCGGACGTCTTGCCGACGTGCAGCGCGATATTGAGCGCAAGGCTCGTCTTGCCCATGCCGGGGCGCGCGGCGATGAGGATCAGCTCACCCGCGTTCAGGCCGAGGATCGTCTGGTCCAGATCCGGCAGACCGGTCGCCAGACCGGGGATGCCGCCGCCGCTGCTCGCCGCCTCGGAGAGGTTTGCGTACACGCGCTGGATGACCATGCTGATCGGCTGCAGGCCGCCGACATTGCGTCCCTGCCGCAGCGCATAGATCTTGCGCTCGGCCGCCTCGAGCATGGCGTCCGCCCCGCCCGAGCCTTCAAAGATCATGGTGTTGATCTCATCGGCCGCGGTGTGCAGGTTGCGCAGCAGTGCCTGATCGCGCACGATGGCCGCGTACTTGAGCACGTTCGCCGCCGTGGGCGTGACCTGCATGACCTCCATGAGATACTGCTGGGTCGTATCCTTGAACACGCCGCGCACCTTCATCTGCTCGAGCACCGTGACCGCGTCTACGCTCTGCCCGTAGGAGAACATGGCGAAGATGGTGTCAAAAATATCGCGGTTGGCCTGAATATAAAATTCGTCGGACTTGACCTTCTCGATCACATCCGGGATGCAGCTCGGGTCGATGAGCATCGCGCCGATGACTGCCTGCTCCGCCGGAGCGGAATGGGGCGCCTGTCTGCCAAGCAGCTCCTCCATGACGGGTCCCTCCCTCGCCTGCGCGCGGTTTATTTGTCTTCGATGACCAGCACGTGGATCGTGCCGGTGACTTCATAGCCGAGCTTGCACTTGACTTCATATGCGCCGAAGCTCTTGATGGGCTCGGCCTGCACGATCTTCTGCTTTTCGATGGTAAGCGCAAACTGCTCGTGCAGCGCGTCGCTGATCTCCTTCGAGGTGACGGAGCCGAAGAGCTTGCCGTTGCTGCCGGCCTTCGCCGCGATCTTCACCTGGATCGCGCCGAGCTTCTTGGCGTTTTCCTCCGCTTCAGCCTTTTCGCGGGCGATCTGCGCGGCCTTGGCCTTCTCCTTGAGGCGGAAGGCGTTGAGATTGTCGGCCGTCGCCTCCGTTGCGAGCTTGCGCGGCAGGAGGTAGTTGCGGGCATAGCCGTCGGAAACTTCCTTGAGCTCGCCCTTTTTGCCCTGACCCTTTACGTCTGCATTCAAAATCACTTTCATAGCAAGATACTCCTTTGCTTAATTTTCCAGATTATCGTCGATCGCCGCGCGTGCCATCTGCACCGCCTGCGCGACCGACACGTCGTGCAGCTGCACGGCCGCCGACGAGCGGCTGCCGCCGCCGCCGAGCGCCTCCATGACAAGCTGCACATTCAATTCACCGATCGAGCGCGCGGAGATGAACACATCCCCGTTACCCATCGGGTAAATGACCAGTGACGCCGTGACTCCCGCGATGTTGAGCAGCTCGTCCGCAGCCTGCGCCGCGACGATGCGCTCCTGCGGCTCGGTGGGCGCGGCAATGGCGATGTCCGCGCGGTAAATGGACGCCGTCTGCAGGATCTTATAGCGGGCGACCGTGTGCTCCATATCCGTCTGCAGGAGCTTTTTCACCTCGGAGGTGTCCGCTCCGGCGCGGCGCAGGAATGCCGCCGCCTCAAACGTGCGCTCGCCGGTGCGCACGGTGAAGTCCTTTGTGTCGAGCATGATGCCCGAGAGCATGGCCTCCGCCTCCACGTGCAGGATGTCCGGCTGCTCGACCAGCTCCTCCAGAAGCTCCGCCATCAGCTCACACGCCGACGACGCATACGGCTCGTGGAAGCTCATGGTCGCGTTGGAGATATAGTTTGCCGCGCGCCGGTGGTGGTCGATGACCGCCACGCGGGTGCAGGCCTCGAGCAGGCTCGCATTTTCCACCTGATCGGGCCGGTTGGTGTCCACCACGACGAGCAGCGTGCGGCTGTCGGCGTGCAGGAACGCCTCCTGCGGCGACAGGAAGGCCTTGCTGTATTCCGGCGCGCTGAGCATCCGGTCACGGAGCTGTCCGGCCGCCGTCTTGTTGGCATCCATGACGATGCGGCAGGGCGTGCCGAATTTGCGCGCGATGCAGCACACACCGGCGGCAGCGCCGAGCGTGTCCAGATCGGAGAATCTGTGCCCCATGACGTAGACCTTGGACGAGTCCTGAATGAGCTGACTGAGGGCGTTTGCCATGACGCGGGATTTGACCTTTGTGCGCCGCTCGACCTCGCCGCCGCGGCCGCCGAAGAACTCAAACGTGACGCGGTTTTTCACAACGGCCTGATCGCCGCCGCGCGAGAGTGCCATCTCGGTGCCGAGGATGGCAAAGTTGTAGTTTTCATCAAGGCTCTCCCCGTCGCGGCCGACGCCGACGCTGACTGTGGCGCGGATGCCGCTGGGGCTGGTCACGCTGTGGACGATATCAAGCAGGGACGCAAACTTGTTCTCACGCAGCTCGTCAAGGTGCCGCTCCTCGAACACGTACAGGTACCGGTCGCGGTCATAGCGGCGGAAGAAGCCGCCCTTGCCCTCGCACCACTGCAGGAGCTTATCCTCAATGGCGTCGCGCAGCTCGTTGCGCTTGCGGTCGGTCAGCCCGCGGATGAGCTCGTCATAGTTATCAATAACGATCACGGCGATGATCGGGCGCGAGGCGTAATACTCCAGCCGGATCTTCTCATAGTCCGTCACGTCGACCCAGTAGGTGATGCCCATGTAGCTCGCGGCATCGTCCGGGTTCGTGCGCACGAGGTTGCCGTGGATCTGGTACTTGCGCCCCTGATACTCCAGCAGCTCGGGACACTGGGTGTTTCCCTCGAGCAGCCAGCGGCCGGAAAACTCCGGGATCACGTCGGTGATGCGCATATCGACCGACGGCTTGTGCCGGCCGCAGATATCAAAAAAGTTCTGATTGGCCCAGATGACCTGAGAGTCCGCCGGGCGAAAGACCACCATCGGCAGCGGAAAATTCTGCAGGGTATTATTTCGCGCAGACTCCGTATCATAGGTGACAGATTCGATATACCGCTCGAGCGTGCGGCGCTTGCGTGCGCGCATGATGACCGAATAGATAATGAGCAGCAGAATGATGACGCCCTCACCGATCGACAGCCAGAGCCGGTCGGAGAAGAAAAACGTGAGCACTGCAAACACGATCAGAAACAGCAGAAACATCCGCGAATTCGGCATCAGCGCACGCTGCAGCTTGGATTCATTGGGTACATTGCCGGTTTTGGGATCTCGCATCGTCATACCTCCTTGCACCCCGCGGGCAAAACCTATTGCCCCCATAATAATCAATGATTATATCATCTTTCCCGAACGTTGACAATACACTTTCCCACCGAAGATTTGTGAAAGGAGCGTGCGCATGAAAGCAATTTTGCTGGCCGGCGGTCAGGGACGGCGGCTGCGCAGCATCACGGGCAAGCTGCCGAAGCCCATGGTACCGCTCGTCGGCGTGCCGGTGCTCGACCGGCTGCTCGAGCTGCTGCGGCGCAACGGCTTCACGGACGTGTGCGCAACGCTGTGTTACCGCCCGGATGCCATTCAGGAGCACTGCGGCGACGGCAGCAGCTACGGCGTGCACCTGCGCTACCGCATCGAGACCGAGCCGCGCGGAACGGCGGGCGCCGTGCGCGCGTGCAGCGACTTTTACGGCCGGGATGATTTTCTCGTCATCAGCGGCGACGCGGCGTGCAGCTTTGACCTGCTGCAGCTCTACCGGCAGCACCAGAGCTCCGGCGCCGCTGTGACGGTCGCGCTCTACCCGGACGCAGAGCCGCTGCAATACGGGCTCGTTTTGCAGGACCGGGAGGGCTATGTACGCCACTTCATCGAAAAACCGGACTGGCCGCACGTAGTGACCGATCTCGTCAACACCGGCATCTATATCGTCTCCCCGCGGGCGATGACCTATGTGCCGGAGGACACGCCGTTTGATTTTGCCAACGACCTCTTCCCGCTGCTGCTCGCGGCGGACGAGCCGATCCTCGGCGTACCGATGGACGGCTACTGGTGCGACATCGGCACGCCGCGCGCCTACTACCGGTGCTGTCTGGATGTGCTCGACGGGCGGCTGAGTCCGACACCGCCGGAAGCCCCGGAATCACCGGACGCCCCCGCGCAATGCACAGACCCGCTCCGGCGCAGTGTCCCCTGCCGCGACCGCGCGCACCGGATGCGCACCCTGTCGGAGGCGATGATGGAGGCCGGCGCCGACTTCACCAACGGTCTGCACGTGCGCGACGGCAGCTGGGAGCTGACCGTCCGGCCGGATGCGGAAACCTCCGCCCTGCAGGTGGAGGCAAACACACCGGACGCCGCCGCAGAGACCGCGCGGCTGCTCGAACTGATGGAGCAGCACGAGAAATAGAGACGCAAAAACCGCCGCATCGTTGGATGCGGCGGTTTTGGAGACTGTCAAAAAGTATTACTTTTTGACAAAGGGGTGGGCTGCCTGACCGCAGCGCACGCGCCGTCCGCCCAAGGAGGACGGCGCGCACGTTTGCAGGCCGAGAAGTATTTTCTTCGCCGCGCATGTCGCCGAAGAAAATGATTGGACTTTCTTTCGCCGCACCGGCGGCGAAACTCTACGAGGTTTTTTGCAAGCTGAAAAACCGCCGCATCGTTGGATGCGGCGGTTTTGAGATACGTTATTGCTTATAATGGTGTGCGTCCTCGAGGACCATTTCCTTGACCTTCATCAGGCGCACCTTGGTCGAACTTTCGTTCTCGTCCAGCTTCATGGAGATGTAACGAATGTTCTGCTCCAGCTCCGGGATCATCACGTATTCGAGCGCGTTGACGCGGCGGCGGGTCTTTTCGATCTCCTGCGCGAGCATCTGCGTGGTCTTTTCGACCTGCGCAAGCTCCAGCATATCCTTAAACACCTCCGCCAGCTTCTCGAGCGCATCGTCCAGCTCGCCGGACGTCTGCGCGAAGCCGTACGGGAAGATCTCGGACGGGTCGCTGTTGCGGGTCTGGAAATCGTAGACCGGCACGTTCACGCTCATGATGTTCTGATAGGTCATGCCCAGCTCGACGCTCTGCCGCGGGTAGAGCAGCGACTGCTCGAGCATTTCCGGGGACATGATCGCGGACGCGACCGACAGAGAGCCGAACGCCTCCGTGAGTCCCTGCTCGACCTTTGCACGCAGCTGTTTGTTCAGGCGCACGTTGTCGAGGAACTGACGCATCAGCTCGTCACGCTTATCCTTGAGGAGCTTATGACCCCTGCGAGCGGTCTTCAACCGGCCCTTGAGCTGGTTGAGCACCATTCTTGTCGGGGTAATCGCTGTATTTGCCATCAAATCACCTCACTTGGTAAGTCTGCGGGACGGGTGCGATCAGGTCTCGGGCATATACTTTTCGATCAGCTCGGGCTTGATACGCTTGAGCTCAGTGCGCGGCAGCAGGCTCAGCAGCTCCCAGCCGAGGTTGAGGGTATCCTCAATGGTGCGGTTGGTGTTGTTGCCCTGATTGACGTAGCGCTGCTCAAACGCGTCGGCGAACTTCGCAAACTGCTTGTCGTCGTCCGACAGCGCCGCCTCGCCGAGGATGGTCATGAGCTCCTTGGCGTCCTTGCCGCGGGCATAGGCCGCAAACAGCTGGTTCATCGTGCCGGAGTGGTCCTCACGGGTCTTGCCCTCGCCGATGCCCTTATCCTTCAGACGCGACAGGCTGGGCAGCACGTCCACGGGCGGAATGATGCCCTTGCGGTACAGGTCACGGGAGAGGATGATCTGACCCTCGGTGATGTAGCCGGTCAGGTCAGGGATCGGGTGGGTCTTGTCGTCCTCGGGCATGGTCAGGATCGGGATCATGGTGATCGAGCCGGACTTGCCGATGCGGCGGCCTGCGCGCTCGTAGAGCGTGGCAAGGTCGGTGTACAGGTAGCCGGGATAGCCGCGGCGGCCGGGGACTTCCTTCTTGGCCGCGGAGACCTCACGCAGTGCCTCGGCGTAGTTGGTGATATCGGTCAGGATGACCAGCACCTGCATATCCTTCTCGAAGGCCAGATACTCGGCCGCGGTCAGCGCCATACGCGGGGTCGCGATACGCTCGACGGCGGGGTCGTTGGCGAGGTTCGAGAACACGACCGTGCGGTCAATGGCGCCGGTGCGGCGGAACTCCTGAATGAAGTACTCAGACTCCTCGAACGTGATGCCGATGGCGGCAAAGACGACGGCGAAGTTCTCGTTGTCGCCCAGCACCTTCGCCTGACGCGCGATCTGCGCGGCGAGGGCGGCGTGCGGCAGACCGGAAGCCGAGAAGATCGGCAACTTCTGGCCGCGGACGAGGGTGTTCAGGCCGTCGATGGTGGACACGCCGGTCTGAATGAACTCTGCCGGGTAGGCGCGGGCCGCCGGGTTCATCGGCAGACCGTTGATGTCGCGATGCTCCTCGGCGAGGATCGCCGGACCGCCGTCGATGGGCTCGCCCATGCCGTTGAAGACGCGGCCGAGCATATCCTCGCTCACGCCCAGCTGCAGCGGGTGGCCGAGAAAGCGCACCTTCGACTGCGCGAGGTTGATGCCCTGCGCGCTCTCGAAGAGCTGCACGACCGCATGATCGTCCTCGACCTCGAGGACCTTGCAGCGGCGGACTTCACCGTTCGGGAGCTCGATCTCGGCCAGCTCGTCGTAGGTCACGCCTTCGACGTTCTTGACGATCATCAGAGGGCTGGCGATCTCCTGGATGGTCTTGTATTCTCTAATCACTGCTCCTCACCTCCGGCGATAATCTCTTTGATCTGTGCAGTCATATCCGCCGCGATCCTGGCATAGACCTGCTCGTACTCGTCGCTCGGCACGCTCTTGGCGCGGCCGATATCGACGCGGGCGGGAATGGCAAAGAGCTTGTGCATCGGCGCGTTCTTCTCGAGCGCGTCACGGCACTCGGCGTCATAGTGCAGGATGAGGCCGAGCAGCAGATACTGACGGCGGTACTCTGAGTAGCTGTCGATGTCGACGAAGGCGTTCTGCTGCAGGAAGTCCTCGCGGATCATCTTGGCCGTCTCCATCGTCAGGCGGTCGGCCGGGGACAGCGCGTCCTGACCGACGAGGCGGACGATCTCCTGCAGCTCGGATTCCTGCTGCAGGATGCTCATGGCCTTGTCGCGGTTGGCCATATACTCCTCGCCGAACGTGGCCTCATACCACGGCTTGAGCGAGTCGACATACAGCGAGTAGGACGTCAGCCAGTTGATGGCCGGGAAGTGGCGGGCATAGGCAAGGCTCGAGTCCAGCGCCCAGAACACCTTGACGATGCGCATGGTCGCCTGCGAGACAGGCTCGGAAATGTCGCCGCCCGGAGGCGAGACGGCGCCGATGGCGGTGACGGAACCGCGGCGGTCGGCATCGCTGCCGATGCAGCGGATGCAGCCGGCACGCTCGTAGAACTGCGCGATGCGCGATGCGAGGTAGGCCGGGTAGCCTTCTTCGCCGGGCATCTCCTCCAGACGGCCGGACATCTCACGCAGTGCCTCGGCCCAGCGGGAGGTGGAGTCAGCCAGAACGGCGACGTCATAGCCCATGTCGCGGAAATACTCCGCGATGGTGATGCCGGTGTAGATGGACGCCTCACGCGCAGCCACCGGCATATCGGAGGTGTTGGCGATGAGCACGGTGCGCTTCATGAGCGGCTCGCCGTTGCGCGGGTCGGTCAGCTCCGGGAACTCCATGAGAACGTCGGTCATCTCGTTGCCGCGTTCGCCGCAGCCGATGTAGACGACGACGTCCACGTCCGACCACTTGGCGAGCTGATGCTGCACGACGGTCTTGCCGCTGCCGAACGGGCCGGGCACGGCTGCCGTGCCGCCCTTGGCGATCGGGAAGAGCGTGTCGATGATACGCTGGCCGCTGTTCATGGGCTTGTTCGGGGCGAACTTCTGCGCATAGGGGCGCGCGATACGCACCGGCCAGCGCTGGATCATGTTCAGCTCATGATCGACGCCGGCAGCGTCGGTGAGCACGGCGACGGTCTGGTCGACCGTGAAGTCGCCGCCGGTGATGCTCTTGATCGTGCCCGCCATCTGCGGGGGCACCATGATCTTGTGCAGGATGGCCGTCGTCTCCTGGACGGTGCCGATCACGTCGCCGCCGGAAACGGCGGTGCCGGGCTGCACGACGGGGTCAAAGTGCCACACACGCTCGCGGTTGAGCGCGGGTACCTCGATGCCGCGGGTGATGTTGGAGCCGGTCAGGTCGCGGATCTCGGGCAGCGGGCGCTGGATACCGTCGTAGATATTCTCCAGCATACCGGGGCCAAGCTCCACGGACAGCGGCATACCGGTCGTCTCGACTTCCGCGCCGGGGCCGAGACCGGAGGTCTCCTCATAGACCTGGATGGACGCGCTGTCACCGGTCATATTCAGGATCTCGCCGATCAGGCGCTGCTCGCCGACACGCACAACGTCGGAGACGTTGGCATCGGCAAGACCGTTGGCCACGACCAGCGGACCGGAAACTTTTGTGATAGTTCCGCTCAATTTCATTCTTCCTTTCCTTAAAGGATATCGGAGCCAACCGCTCGCTCGACCGCCGCCTTGAGCGCGGTCTGGCCGAGGCCGAGGGGGCCTTCCCTGCCGGGGATCAGGATGATGGCCGGCTTGGGAACATCTTTGAATTTGTCGATCTCGTGCTGAAGCTCCTGCGCCAGATTTTCTTCCACATAGATGATGGCGTAGTCCTCAGAGTCCTTGGTCAGGCGGCGCAGCGTCTCGCGCGCCTCCGCGGTGTTGGCGACCGGGCAGGCCTCGAGACCGAGCGCCTTGAAGCCCATGACGGTCTCCGCACCGCCGACAACTGCAATTTTAAGCATAAGTCTCACGCAGCCTTTCCCGGATGACCGCGGGCTGAAGCCCGGCGAGTCTGCCCGTCAGGATCATTCTGGCGGCCGTCGTCTCGTTTTCCATGGCGGCGAGATACGCCGACACGTGCGCCGCGCCGAAACTGCGCAGCTTGGCCGCGCGGATGTAGTCCATGAGCGCGTTGTCGCACAGCAGCTCAAACGCCGTCAGCGCGCCGCCGCTCATGGCGGCCGCACCGGCAGATGCCGCATTGCTCAGCCACGTGTTGGCATAGAGTGCCGTGAGCGCCTCGGCCGACTCAAACGCCGCGAGCACGCGATCCGTGCCGATCGTGCCGCCGGAGACGAGCGCATTCTTGAGAAAGTCCACATCTTTGGCCATGCGGCGCGTGCGCACGGCGGCGCGCAGATTCGCACCGTCGATCTGCAGCTGCACATAGCCCTTGGCAAAGCCGCCGTCACTCAGACCGTCGCAGAGCGCGAGCATCTGCGCAAAATACGCGCGGTCAAGCGCAAAGTCCGCCGCCTGCGGATTGGCTGTGCGCGCGAGGATCGCAGCGGCATCGACCATGGCCTGTGCCAGAACGGGCGGGATGTCGCGGTAGTCCTCTTCATAGAACGCGGCGTGCAGCTTCTGCGGCGGCACCGTGCCGCGCTGCGACAGAATCGCGCCGCAGTCCGTGCCCATGGCCTGTGCCTTGATGAGCGCCTTGGCGTTGTGGTAGTCGTACTTGAGGCGGAACAGCTGCACGAGCTGCCCCTCCGGGACCATGCCCTCGACCTCGTCGAACAGCGCCGCGATGTGCGCCTCGAGCGCAGCGCCGGCGTCCTTCGCGCTCAGACCGCTCAGGTCGCCGTAGCCGCATTCCTCAAGGATCTTGGCCGCCTCCTCGTTCGTGGGCGCATCGATCATGCGCTCCATGCGCTCAGCGGAAAGCATCTTGGTCTCGCGGGCTGCCAGCATTGCCGTAATCGCAAGGTAGTTCGTATCTTTTACTTTAGACAATTCCGTTCCTCCTTCATGCGGCGCAGAGCCCTGCGCCCCATATAGGATAATTCATTCCCCCGCGCAGGGCGGGGCAGGTCATGCGCCGAACAAGACCTCGGCGACCTGAGCAGCCAGATCACTGCGGCAGAGCTCTGCGATCGTCTCCACCGCGCAGTTGACCTCGATGTCTCCCTGCTGGAGCACAAAACCGGCGCGCAGGTCGCGCGTGGCGGGGCTCACGGTGAGCCGCGCCTGCTTGCCCTGCTGCGCGAGCAGCGCGTTTGCAGCGTCCGCGACCGCCTGACCGCACGCGGCCTGGTCCTTGGCGTTGAACACCAAGGCCTCGGTGCCGGTCGTCGCAGCCTGCGCCGCGAGCTTGGCAAGATAGGCCACGTAGTCCGCCTGCGGCATGGTGCAGATGCGCTCGAGCGCGGCGGCAAACGCCGCGTCGACCATCTCCTGCTTGAGAGCAAGAATGCTCTTTCTGGCTTCCATTTCCGCCAGACGTCCCATGCGCTGCACGCGATCCTCGCAGGTCTTTACACCGTCGCGCACGCGCGCCCAATACTGGTCTTGCGCCTGCTTGTCATAGCCGGCGCGGATCTCGGCGCACTTGGCCTCGGCGTCGGCCGTGATGGCACTCGCCTGCTCCCGTGCGTCCGCCTCGATGCGGCCGGTGATTTTTTCAATACCATTCATAGATCTTCGTTCCCTTCTGTCGGAAGAGGATTTTGGATTACTTCAAGCCGTTGAGCATCAGGAACGACGCCAGCAGGCAGAGGATGGCGTAGAACTCGACCGTGATGCAGAAGATCATGCCCTTGGACCAGTCGTCTGGCTTCTTGGCCAGAATGTTCAGGGACGCGGCAGCGACCTTGCCCTGCGCGATGGCGGAGATCAGACCGCCGAGCGCGATCGGCAGGCAGGCTGCGAAGTACTGCAGGCCCTGCGCAACGGTCAGCGGAGCGGCGGCGTTGGCAGCGAAGATCTGGCTCTGAGCAAGGAACCAGATGACGAAGCCGTACAGACCCTGCGTGCCGGGGATGACCTGCATGATCATCGCCTTACCGAACTTGCTGGGATCCTCCGAGACAAGACCTGCGCCGGCCTCACCGGCGATGCCGGTTCCCTTTGCAGAGCCGATGCACGCGAGAGCCGCTGCGAGCGCAGCGCCGAGAAGGCCGAGAGCCAGACCACCGATGGATTCGAGAAATGCCATTTTCAATTTCCTCCTTAAATATCTCTTGAGTACGAATGTTTAGAAATTATGATTTTCCACGTCGACATAGCGCGTGTTGATCTCCAGCGGGCTGAAGGGCTTGCCGCCGTCGACATAGAACTTACCGAAAAACTCCAGACACTGCAGACGCAGGTCGTGCACGAAGCAGCCGAGCAGGTTCAGACCGAAGTTCAGCGCGTGGCCCACCAGGAAGATGAGAATAAAGACCAGCATCGACACGACGGTCACACCACCGCTCGACGGCATCGCGGCGAGAGTGTTGAACACCTGCGCGATGACGCTGCCGGCCAGCATCAGAGCCATGAGTCGGGAATACGAGAGAATGTCGCCGAACCAGCCGGTCAGCCCGTTGTAGAGCGCGCCGAACACGGCCGTGACCTTGCCGAAGCCCTTGGCCTCACGGCCGGAGCCGTAGAGCAGCATCAGACCGCCGATGCACAGCACGACCGGGACGCCGGCGATGTTGCCGATCTTGAGCACATACAGCGCAAGTCCCGCAAACAGGACCAGCCATGTGCCCTCGTTGAAGATCGCGTCGCCGACCTTGCCCTGGCGGCACTCCATGACCATGTTCACGATCATGCCGGTCACGAGCTGGATAAAGCCGAGCACCATAGCGCCGATGAGGATCGTCGTCGTGTCTTTGAGCGGGTCGAGCAGCGGGCTTGTCAGGATGCCGAGCTGGACATCGTGACCGAACATCTTCACGATCGTCGGCACGGCGTTTCCGAAGAAGCCGCCCGTCACAATGCCGAGCAGGAACGTCGACACGCCGCAAGCGAGCAGCAGCTCGCAGAAATACTTGCTGCCGCGCTTGGGCTTCATCTTGCCGAGCGCGATGAGCGCCGCGAGCATCATCACGAGACCGTAGCCCATGTCCGCCATCATGATGCCGTAAAACAGGATGAAAAACGGCGCCATGAGCGGGTTCGGGTCCACCGTGCCGTAGGCCGGCAGGCTGTACATATTCGTGACCATGTTGAGCGGCTCTGTAAACTTGTTGTTCTTGAGCTTGACCGGCACCTCGGGATATTCATCCTCCGTGGGGTCGGCCAGATCCCATGCGCAGTCATACTTCGCGAGCACCGCCGTGAGCTTTTCCTCCTCCGGCGCCGTGAGCCAGCCGCGCATACACACGACGCTCTCCGTGCCGACCAGACGTTCCTCCGCCTCGGCGCGGCCGAGCCGGACGCTCGCACGGTCGATGCAGAGCTTGAACGCATCGCGGTGCGGTGCAAAGGCGGCGATGTCCGCCTCCGCCTGCTCACGCTTGCGGATGACATCCGCGATCTGCTGCTGCGCGCTGTCAATGTTTTGCCTGGCCGTTCCCGGCGTGCCGCCGAGGTTTGCCAGCGTGAAGCCGAAGGTGCGCAGCGCAGCCAGCGCCTCCGTCAGCTCGTCCTTCATGCAGATGAGCAGCACATAGTGCTGTTCCCTGTCTGCGGAGATCTCATACATCTGCGACTCGGGTGCCGCTTCCTCCAGCGTCTCCTGCGCCTCAGCGAAGTCTGCCGCCGCCGGCAGCATACCCAGCGTAATGCGCGTCGTCGCGGTCGAGCCCAGACTCAGCGGCAGGTCAAGCGTCTCCCACGGGCGCAGCGCCTCAACGCTGCTGCGCAGCTTTGCCTCCTCGCCGTTATAGCGGCGCACGTCGGCCTCCAGCTCTTCGAGCTGTGCGACCGCGTCGAGCTCCTTGCGGTAGGCGCCGACATCCAGAAACTCGCGCTCCGTGACCTCCGGCCGGGAGCTAAGCAGCTTGGACTTGACCGGCGCATACTTATCCAGCAGCTTGAGCGCAGCGTTCAGGCGCGTCAGCTCACTGCGCGTCTCCGTCACGTTGCCGCTCTCCTGACGCAGGACCGCGGCAGCCTCTGCATCCGCCAAAAGCGCGTCCGGTTCCGAGACCTGCACGCAGCCGAGCAGCATCAGGTCGCGCAGCAGAGCATCTTTCTGCCCGCGAACGACCATGAGCCGCAGCTTTTTCATGTGTACAATGGCCATCAGCCGTTCACGATCCTTTCCACGATAAGTGATGCAGCGCGATCCAGATTGGTCTTGGCCTTGATGCGCATGGCCGCTTCCTTGTTCTTGGTCTCCGCAGCCAGCTTTTCCGCATCTGCCTTCGCCTTTTCATCTGATTTGGCCCGCAGCGTCTGCAGCTCGCGCTGCGCCTTGCCGACGGCCGCCTCGATCGCCGCTTTGCCCTCGGCCTGAGCCGCTTCCACTGCCGCTGCAGCGGCCGCCTGCGCGTCGGCTTGGATCTGCTTTGCACGGTTTTCCGCGTCACGGATCGTTGTTATCGCCTCAAATGACATCCCTACACCTCCCTACAATTCGAAGTAGTATTATGCCGCGCACGCTCGCATTTGCGAACTGTATCTACATAATGTATGTATTCTACCCTATTCATACCCGTTTCGCAAGCGATATTGCCCAAAAATGTATGTCAATTTTCAGACATCCGAGTGTTAAAAAACTATTGATATTGCTACGTTTTTCACGTCATTGACTAAAATTTAACGTTTATTTTTTTGCATGATTTCTTCCGATGATACCGTTACGTTTTCCCGATAATGCACCCGCCAAAATAATTGGAAAAATGCAGTTATCATCATTTTAAATACTTTTTTACTTGCTATTATTTCGGAAATCACCTATAATGGTCGTACCAAAGTTAAAAAGTTTGAACTTTATTCGTATATTCGGAGGTATTTCCTATGGAGAGCAAACGCCGTCTCGGAGACCGCAAGGACGGTCGCCTGATCCATTCGCTCGCACCGTTTTACAAGTTCATGCCCTATATCATGCCCACGAAAAACGATGCCTGCAACCAGTTTGAGGACTGCATCGAGATCACGGATACCGACCGCTGGCTGCGTCAGAAACGGCTCGAGGGCTACAAGGGTCTCGGCTACCTGCACCTGTTCATCGCGGCCTATGTGCGCATGGTCTCCATGCGTCCCGGCATCAACCGCTTCGTGGCCGGCCGCCGCATCTACGCGCGCAACAACATCGAGGTCGTGCTGACCGTACGCCGCACCATGTCCACCACCTCGAACGAGACGACCATCAAGGCCGTCTTTGCCCCGACGGACACGATCTTTGATGTCTACCGCAAGATGAATGAGAAGATCGACGAGATCAAATACGGCGGCGAGGACAACAACACCGAGCAGGTCGCGGGCGCGCTGCTGAAGCTGCCGCGCTTCCTGCTGCGCTTCGCCATCGGCTGCCTGCGCGTGATGGACTACTTCGGCATCATCCCGCAGAAGCTGCTCGACGCCAGCCCCTTCCACGGCTCGATGATCATCACCGACATGGGCTCGCTCGGCATCCCGCCGATCTATCACCACCTGTATAACTTCGGCACCCTGCCGATGTTCATCGCCTTCGGCGCCAAGCGCAAGGCGGTCGAGCTCGACCGCGAAGGCAAGGCGGTCGAGCGCAAGTACATCGACTTTATGGCCGTCATGGACGAGCGCGTGTGCGACGGGTATTATTACGCCTCGTCGTTCAAGTACATGAAGATGTTCATGCACAACCCCTCCCTGCTGGAAGTCCCGCCCGAGAACGTGGTCGAGGATCTGTTCTAAGCATCGATACAAATGGGAAAACCTCCTGCTGTGCAGGAGGTTTTCCCATTTGTTGCGCCTGCGCACTGCCGGGCGTCTGCGCCGCACGCGCAGCCGGGCACAGCAGCAGCATGATGAGCATGATCAGGATCACAAAGCGGAGCTGTTTCATATCGTCTCCCTCCTCGCTTTCGTTTGACAGCAGTATACACAAAGGGCCGGAAGAAACCTGTCGGTTTGGGGCAGATCGGATATGAAAGCACAAAATCCCGATGGCCGTATTTTGCCAAAAATCGCGCAGGAGAACTCTCCTGCGCGATCATCCTGTTTCTATGCTGTTCTGCTGGCCGCGTCCTGCGCCGCCTGTATGTCCGCTTTCGTCACATCCAGCGCGCCGCAATAGCAGCAAATACCATAAACGCTGTAGGCTTCGCCGTTCTGTTCCACCTTGATGCGCGGGCGGATCAGCCGCACCGGCGCGTCACCTGAGAGCGCCAGCTTCCCTTCCGCAACGCCGTCGTATACCGTGATGCCGTCCGCCACATCGGCGATTTGATCCGGTCCATATTGGATAGACCGGATGGATGCGGCCCGATCCAGCAGCTCATAATGGTACGGGAACATATTTCCAACCCGATTCGATGCTGGGGACGACCAGACATTCAGCAGTTCTGCGTGATCCGGTGCGTCCTGCACGTCGAATGTCCACGTTCCAATTGGGTACGTCTGCTCGCTCCCATCCCGAAATTGCACACACAGCGCCGTTGCATCCGTCACGCCCGCCGTTTCAAACGCCAGCGTTGCACGTACCACACACGCGCTGTAAGCGCCAATGGACTCGTGCGGCTCTATGGAAAACTTCTGGATCCGCACCGCATCATTTCCCTCAAAGGACATGGACGCTGCATTCTGAAACACCGCGGCGCATGCTTCCTTCGTGCTGAATCCGGTGATTGCCACGGTCAGCGCAGAAGATACCGGCGCCGCAAAGTAGCCTTCGTATTGGAAAAAGAACGTATCCGCCTCCGGCTGCGCCTTGCAGCCACACAAGCCCAACGACAGCAGGAGCACCAGCGTAATGCAGAAACTTCTAAATAGATTTGGCCGTCTGTGCTCCATGATGGACACCCCCTTACTGATAATATACGATAAGATAGGAATCAACAGTTGGGCACGTTACGGTATCGCTGGCAGACATCGTACAGACCCCAGCTGCGTTATATACTTTGTACCGATACGAAAGTCTGTTCATATCGCTCGCAAAGCCCAGTTTGCTAAATTGGGATGCATCTGCTTTCAAATCACAATCACACCAAATTGCACTCAGCACATCGGAATCGTCTCCTGACTGTACGGAATCAATTCCAGTTTTAGACGCGAGTCAAAACTTCAAAATTTGCATCAGCTTCCCATCTTTAGATATAAATTCCTTTTTTATGTTAAATTTACTATATCATTCTTTCTGCGTCAACCTTTTATTGTTTATTTTTATAAATATTATTTTTATTGCAAATTGTTGTATCTTATTTTGGTATATTCGCCCAATCGCTCAATTCGCTGACTCCACAAAAGATTTCATTTCCTGTCCATACGCAAAACGCACGAAGCGCCCTTCTCTCGAAAGGCCTTCGTGCGTTTTGCATACATATTTGCAATCTTTTTTACCAGTTCCGGCTGAACTCCGCCAGCGTCAGGTCGGGGTTTTTCTGTTCCGCCCAGCGGATGCTCCACTCATTGTTGAAGATGAGCAGATTATGCCCCCGGAAGTCCTGCACCCACTTCGTATCCGAGGCGAGGTTGAGCGCCGTGGGATCGGTGCCCTCGCTCGTGATCCAGCGGATGTAGGAATACGACAGGTCGCGGCGGCGGATGTCGATGTTGTACTCGTTCTTGAGCCGGTACTCCAGCACCTCGAACTGCAGCACGCCGACCGCGCCGACGATGACCTCCTCCATGCCGCTGTTCGGCTCATGGAAGATCTGGATGGCGCCCTCCTGCGCGATCTGGGTGACGCCCTTGACAAACTGCTTGCGCTTCATGGTGTCCACCTGCGAGATGATGGAGAAATGCTCCGGTGCAAACGTCGGGATGCCCTCGAAGCACACGTGCATTTTGGGCTCGCAGATCGTGTCGCCGATGGAGAAGATGCCGGGGTCGAACACGCCGATGATATCGCCGGCGTAGGCCTCGTTGATGATCGCGCGCTCCTGCGCCATGAGCTGCTGCGGCTGCGCAAGCTTGAGCGTCTTGCCGCCCTGCACGTGCAGATACTCATGGTCGCGCACGAACTTGCCGGAACAGATGCGCATGAACGCGATGCGGTCACGGTGGGCCTTGTTCATGTTCGCCTGGATCTTGAACACGAACGCGGAAAAGCCCGGCTGGAACGGGTCGACCGTGCCGTCGGCCGTTGTGCGCGGCAGCGGCGGCATCGTCATGTGCAGGAAGTTTTCCAGAAACGGCTCAACGCCGAAGTTCGTCAGCGCGGAGCCGAAGAACACCGGGCTGAGGCGGCCAGCGCGCACCTCATCGAGGTCGAAGGAATAGCCCGCACCGTCGAGCAGCTCAATGTCCTCGGTCAGCTTTTCGCGCTGGCGCGGCCCGATCAGCTCGTCGAGCCGCTCGATGTCCGTGAGCTCGCACTCGATGGGACGGATCTTGTTCTGCCCGCGGTGAAACTCCTGAAACGCGAGGATCTCGCGGCGGTCGCGGTCAAACACGCCCTTGAAGTCATGTCCGCAGCCGATCGGCCAGTTGACGGGGTAGGTGCCGATGCCGAACTCGTTTTCGAGCTGCTCCATGAGCTCAAACGGGTCGCGGGCCTCACGGTCGAGCTTGTTGATGAACGTGAAGATCGGGATGTGGCGCATGGCGCAGATCTTGAAGAGCTTGCGCGTCTGCGGCTCGATGCCCTTGGCCGCGTCGATGACCATGACGGCGCTGTCGGCCGCCATGAGCGTGCGGTACGTGTCCTCCGAGAAGTCCTGATGGCCCGGCGTGTCGAGGATGTTGATGCAATAGCCCTCATACTCGAACTGCATGACCGACGATGTGATGGAGATACCGCGCTGCTTTTCAAGCTCCATCCAGTCCGAGACCGCGTGGCGCGCGGTCGCCTTGCCCTTGACCGAGCCGGCGAGCTGGATGGCCCCGCCGTACAGCAGCAGTTTTTCCGTGAGCGTCGTCTTGCCGGCGTCCGGGTGCGAGATGATCGCAAACGTCCGGCGGCGCTCGATTTCCTGTTTCAGATCCATAGTCCGCTCCTCTGTTGTTGTATGATCCAATATCGAAAATTATCAAACTTAGATAGTATACCCGATTATTCCCGCGAGCGCAACAAAAACCTGCCCGTCAGGCCGTCTGCTCCCGCAGATAGAGCGTGAGCGTGGCAAGAAAGATGTCCCTGGCGTCATAGCGCGGTGTGAGCGGGGCCAGCTGCGTGAAGAAGTGCTCGCTGCCGAGCGAGGCACACAGCGCGTGCGCGCGCTCCAGCTCCGGCGTGTCCTCATCCTCTGCAAGGCGCATGGCCAGCTCCGGCAGCAGGAGCTTGAGATCGTAAATCTCCCCGCGCGGATAGGCATATGCCTCCAGCACACACTCCACGCCCGCGAGCGCGCAGTCCGTCAGGCCGCTGCGCTGATCGCTGAGGATGCGGTCGGTCAGCGGCGTGTCGCTGCGGAAAAAGTCCAGCATGGAGTCCGGCGGCGTCAGCTCCCGGCGCAGCAGCCAGAGCAGATAGTCGCGCGCGACACCGTCGAGCAGCGTCTGTCCGTCGGGTGCAAACGTATAGGTGCGGCCGATATGATCGCCGAGCACGCGCAGCGTGTCCGTGTAGCCGAGCACGATGCTGTGCCGCATCGCGTCGAGGTCAAACTCCAGCAGCTTTCCCAGCGGCTCCGCCGGGGCGATGTAGGTCACGAGCGGGTGATTTGCGTACTTTTTCTCCGGTGTCTCCGGCTTGAGACCGATGGCGATGACGCGATCCGCGCCGAGTCGAAACGCCGTACTGATGGGGAGGTTATCCGAATACGCGCCGTCGAGATAGTTCTGCCCGTCGATCTCGCACATCGGAAACATCGGAAAACACGCCGACGACGCGAGGATCCACTGCGGCAGGTAGCCGGGCGCGATGTCGCGCTTGCGCACCTCGACCGGCTGGAACGACGGAAAGCGCGCCGTCATGAGCCCGAAATCCACGGGTGAGGCGAAAAAGCGCTCCTCATCAAGGTATTTGTGCACGAGCGCGCGGTACGGCGAAATGTCCGCCGTGCGGCGGTTGAGATCCGCCCAGTCCTTGACGCGCGCGATGAGCTGCTCCGGGTGCTCGGCCAGCGCCGCCAGCTCACGCTTTTCGTGCGGCGTGGCATCGTCCCGCTCGAGCATGATCTGCTCCTCCGTGATGTGCGTCCAGAGCTCCCACGCGCGGTCAAAATCGTCCTGCACCATCAGCGCCGCCGTGACCGAGCCGATGGACGTGCCCGTGACGATATCAAACGGGACGCCGAGCTCCCGCATCGCCTTCCACGCGCCGACCTGATATGCGCCCTTCGTGCCGCCGCCGGCCAGCGCGATCGCCTGTTTCATGCACATCCCTCCCTGGTTTTTCTGGCCATATAGTTTACACGCTTCTGCGGCAAAAATCAATTCTTGCGCGCAAAAACGCCGGAGCGGCAATGCTCCGGCGCTGCGTTCACGCCCGCAGCAGGGCGCGGCGGGTCTTCCAGTCCGGCAGATAGCGCGCGATGAGCGCGTAAAACTCCGCGCCGTGGTTCATGTAGCGCAGGTGCGCCAGCTCGTGCACGACGACGTAGTCGATCGCCTCCGGCGGGTACTGCATCAGCCGCCACGAAAAGCAGATGTGCCCCTGAGAGCTACAGCTGCCAAAGCGCGTGCGCGCGCCTGTGATGCGCACCTGCGTCGGGTAAAGGCCCATCCGCTCGGAATAGTACGCCACGCGCTGCGGCAGGCAGGCTTTCGCCTGCCGGATGTATGCCTCCCGCTCGGCGTCCGTCGGCTCCGGGTGCGCGGCGGCATGGGTCTCCTGCTTAGCCAGAGCGCGCGCGATCCAGTCGGCGTGCGACGCGACAAAGCGGTCGATCGTCGCCTGCGATGTCCGGTACGGCGCGCGCACGATTACGCGCCCGCCGCGCACCTCGAGCGCCAGCGTGCGCCGGCCGGAGCGAATGAGTTCATACGGCTGCATGGTCTGCCCCCCTTTTTTGTGGCATCCAAATCGGTTTTCCGGCAAGGTTATTCTGCCTGCTGCAAACAGCCGTCCATGTACTGGCGGACGCGTGCTGCGTCTTTCTTGCATTTCGCCTTGCTGCCGTAAGTCAGTACAACGACCCACGGCTGTCCGGCATCTGTTTCAAACGTCTGCCGGTAATTCACAGTCTGACCCCTTTCTATCCACTGTCCGCTTATGTCCTGATTGGAAAAGCAGAGTATCTTCTCATGGAACCAATGATGGCTATAGACGTCTCCTTCCACGCAAATACACAGATGGATCTGCTCGCTCCAAGGTACAAACACAGGTTCCGAACGCTTGGGGTCTACAACCGCAAAACCCTGCCGGCTGACCTCAATCATCGTGCGGTATCCAGCTGATTTCATGATATTAACCAATGCCGCGGCGTAACCAAAAACGACCACCGTCACCAGTACACACTCGAAAACCAGTTCCCCTTTTGTAAGAATCTTGTATCCATCCGGGAACATGGCATAAGCAACATATCCTAGAACAAAGATAACCGGTATCGTGCAGCCGCTTATCACACCCTTTTTATTGGGTCGAAAAGTCAATCGTTCCACGCCATCACATCCCCCACCATCAAAACGAATCTGTAAACAGCATACACCATCCGCGGCGCGGTGGCAAGCTTGGCAGCCGCCGCGCGGTGTGCTATGATGGGGGCATCCATTCTTCGAGGTGATCGTATGTTCCGGATCGGCTGTCACATTTCCTCCGCCGGCGGGTATCTCGCCATGGCAAAGCGCGCCGAGGCGCTGGGCGCCAACACGTTCGCGTTCTTCACGCGCAATCCCCGCGGCGGCAGCGCCAAACCCATTGAGGAGGCGGACATTGCCGCCTTCCACGCCGAATGCGCCCGCGCGGGCATCGACCGGCTGGTCGCGCACGCGCCCTACACGCTCAACCCCTGCGCGGCCAAGCCGAACGTGGCGGAGTTTGCGCGCATGGCCTTTTCCGACGACCTGCGGCGCATGGAGCACACGCCCGGTCAGTTTTACAATTTTCACCCCGGCAGCCACGTCGGGCAGGGCATCGACGCGGGCATTGAGAAGATCGCCGCGCTGCTAAACGTTGTCCTCTTCCCTGGCATGACCACGACCGTTCTGCTCGAGACCATGGCCGGCAAGGGCAGCGAGGTCGGCGGCCGCTTTGAGCAGCTGCGCGCCATCATCGACCGCGTGCAGCTGCAGGAGCACGTTGGCGTCTGCCTCGACACGTGCCACGTCTGGGACGCGGGGTACGACATTGCCGGCGACCTTGACGGCGTGCTCGCGGAGTTTGACCGCGTGATTGGGCTCGAGCGTCTGCACGCCGTGCACCTCAACAACAGCCTCAATCCCTGCGGCAGTCACAAGGACCGGCACGCGAAGCTGCGCGACGGCTGCATCCCGCCGGAGGCGCTCGTGCGCGTCACACAGCATCCGGCACTCGCGCCGCTGCCGTTCATTCTCGAGACGCCGAACGACGACGCCGGCTACGCGCAGGAGATCGCATGGCTGCGCGCGGCGCAAAAATGAGCGGTGCAAAGCGCTCACTGTCCTGATTATCGGACTCCATAGGTGATATGGTAGGTACAAAGGGAGAAACCAAACCACGATCACAACACGGGAGGATACGATCATGACTTTGCGAACGTACATTGACCGCGCCATTCACGATGGGGCCGACTTTGACGCCGTCATCAGCGGCTGCGATGTGCAGCAGACCTTCTGCTGGCAGCCGGATATGTGCATCACCGACGCCTGCGAGGCGGAGTACCGGGCGCTTCTCGATGCCGAGGTGCGCGTGCTCGCCGCCGCGCCGGGCGAGCGCTTTTCCATCATCGAGATCTGCACGGACAGGCTCTTTCTCGGCGACGCCTTTTCCCGGTGCGCGGCAGGCTACTGCAGCCCGCGCGAGTACCGGCGGCTGTTTCGCGCCGGATGATCCGATAAAACGACCGCACGGCCCCGGAGCAAAAACGCTCCGGGGCCGCGCATTTGCGGCGAGATGATGCTTGACTTCCGGCGCGGACAAGACTACAATACAGACCGAATTTCTAAAAGGGGTGCAAACTATGCTGCATCACTCGATCATCAAACCAAATCATATGCAGATCCCGTGGCACGACCCCATCCGGGATCAGAAGGAGCTGCCCGTTTCACGCGCGCCGCTGCCCATCCGCGCCGGTGTGGTCGGGCGGGTCGGTCTGCTGCTGCTCTCGTGCGGCACGGGCGCGTGGCGCGTGCGCAGCTCGATGAACGAGCTGTCCGAGGCGCTCGGTCTCGTGTGCGCGGCCGACATCGGGCTCACATCCATCGAATACACCTGCTCCGACGGGCAGGACTGCTTTTCCCAGACGCTGACGCTCACGGCGACCGGCGTCAACACCGCCAAGCTTGACCGGCTCGAACGCTTTGTCAAGCGCTTTCCGATCGAGGGCGTGTACATGACCGCCGACGACCTGCACACCAGGCTCGACGAGATCGCGCAGACAGGCGGCAGCTACACGCCGCTGCAGCTCGGGCTCGCGTCCGCGCTCGCGTGCGGCGCGTTCACGTTCCTGCTCGGCGGCGGACCGATCGAGATGCTGCTGGCCTTTCTCGGCGCGGGCGTCGGGCAATATGTGCGCGCGCGGCTGACGCAGCGGCATCTGACGCTGTTTGGCTGCATCGCGCTGCCCGTCGCGGCGGCGTGTCTGGTCTATGCGGCGCTGTTCCGCCTGGCGTCGCTGCTTTGGCCCATCGACGCGCAGCATCAGGCGGGCTATATCTGCGCGATGCTGTTTATCATACCGGGCTTCCCGTTCATCACGAGCGGCATCGACATGGCAAAGCAGGACATGCGCTCCGGGCTCGAGCGGCTGGCTTACGCGCTCATGATCGTCGTCGTGGCGACGCTGACCGCGTGGGGCATGGCGCTGCTGCTGCGGCTGCAGCCGATGGATTTCCTGCCGCTGGGGCTGCCTGTCTGGGCACGCATCCTGCTGCGGCTCGCGGCGAGCTTCTGCGGCGTGTTCGGCTTCTCGCTCATGTTCAACAGCCCCGTGAAGCTCGCGTGTGCCGCCGCCGTGATCGGCGCGCTGTCGAACACGCTGCGGCTCGAGCTCGTCAGTCTGGCAGGCTTTCCGCCGGCGGCCGCCGCGTTTTTCGGTGCGCTGACAGCGGGCCTGCTCGCCTCCCTGTATAAGCAGCGCTCGGGTTATCCGCGCATCACGATCACCGTGCCGTCGATCGTCATCATGGTGCCGGGGCTGTATTTCTACCGCGCCGTGTACGATCTGGGCACGATGAACCTCGGCGACAGCGCGTCGTGGCTCGCAGCGTCGCTGCTGATCGTCATCGCCCTGCCGCTGGGGCTGATCTGCGCACGCATCCTCACCGACGGCAGCTTCCGCCGCTGCACATGAAAAAGGCATGAAAAAAGACCGCCAGCAGGCGGTCTTTTTTCTATACAGCGGGTCACAGGCGCTTCGTATCGAGCGCACGGGCGGCATTGAGCACGCACAGCACCATCACGCCGACGTCGGCGAAGATGGCGACCCACATGTTCGCAATGCCGAGCGCACCGAGCACAAGGCACACGGCCTTGACCGCCAGCGCAAAGACGATGTTCTGCCAGACGAGGCGCATGGTCTTGCGCGAGATGCGCATAGCCAGCGAGAGTTTGCGCGGGTCGTCGTCCATAAGCACGATGTCCGCTGCCTCAATGGCGGCGTCCGAACCGATGCCGCCCATGGCGGCGCCGAGATCGGCACGCGCGAGCACCGGCGCATCGTTGATGCCGTCGCCGACGAAGGCGAGGTATTTCCCGGGTGCGCCCTCGCCGAGCAGCCGCTCGACCTGTGTGACCTTATCCTCCGGCAGCAGCTCACTGTGCGCCTCCGCGATGCCGAGCTCCTCCGCCACGGCATCGGCCGTGCGCTTACGGTCGCCGGTGAGCATGACGACGCGCACTCCGTCTGCACGCAGGCGGGCGATCGCCTCGCGCGCGCCGCTCTTCGGCTCGTCGGAGATGACGATATAGCCGAGATACGCGCCATCGGCCGCGACATGGACGACCGTGCCGATCTCATCGACCGTAGGCGCGGTCAGGCCGAGGGTGGCCATCAGCTTCGCGTTGCCGGCAGCAACGGCGCGGCCGCCGACCTGCGCGGTCACGCCGTGACCGGCGAGCTCTCTGGCGTCCGTCGTGGCCAGCGCCTCCGGCAGCTGTCCGGCTGCGCGGCGCAGGCTCTGGCTGACGGGGTGGTCGGAGAACCGCTCCGCCGCTGCTGCAAGCTGCAGCAGCGCCTGCCCGGACAGCTCCGGCTGCGCGGGGCACACCGCCGTGACGGCGAACGTGCCGCGCGTGAGCGTGCCGGTCTTGTCAAAGACGACGCGGTCCGTTTTGGCCAGCATCTCGAGATAGCTCGAGCCCTTGATGAGGATGCCGCGTGCAGACGCGCCGCCGATACCGCCGAAAAACGACAGCGGGATCGAGATCACGAGCGCGCACGGGCAGCTGATGACGAGAAACGTCAGCGCGCGGTAGATCCATTCGCCCCAGTCGGCCGGGATGCCCATGATGAGCCGCACGACCGGCGGCAGGATCGCCAGCGCCAGCGCTGCGCCGCACACGGACGGCGTATAGACGCGGGCAAACTTCGTGATGAAGCGCTCGGTGTGCGCCTTTTTGAGCGAGGAATTCTCCACGAGCTCAAGAATGCGCGCGACCGTGGACTCGGCATACACCTTCTCCACACGCAGACGCAGCACGCCCGACAGGTTCACGCTGCCGCTCACGACGCCGCTCCCCTCCGCGACGTCCACGGGGGCACTCTCGCCGGTCAGCGCGCTCATATTCAGCGCCGACGTGCCGGTCAGCACCGTGCCGTCGAGCGGGACGCGCTCACCGGGCTTGACAACGATCGTGTCGCCGACGGCGACCTCCTCTGGCTTGACACGCACAATGCCGTCAGCAGTCTCTACGTACGCGAAATCCGGGCGGATGTCCATCAGGTCGCCGATGTTTTTCCGGCTGCGGCCGACAGCATAGCTCTCAAACAGCTCGCCAATCTGGTAAAACAGCATGACGGACACGGCCTCCGGATAATCGCCAAGCACCATCGCACCGACGGTGGCCACCGCCATGAGCAGGTTTTCATCAAACGGCTGGCGGTTATAAATCCCCTTGCAGGCATCGACGAGCGTCTCGCCGCCGACGAGCAGATACGGGATGAGATACAGCACGAGCTTGAGCCAGCCCGTGACCGGCACAAAGTGCAGCCCAATGAGCAGCACGGCCGCTGCTGCTATGAGCAGCAGCGACCTTTTCTGTTCGCGCGACATGAGATTCAGTCCTCAAAGCGGAAGTCCGGCTCGACCTTGCGCGCGGTCTTGAGGATCTCCGCTTTGGCCTCGGCTTCGTCCACGCCGGGGGTATATTCCACCAGCATCTTCTGCGCCATGTAGCTCACGGTCACTTCCCGGACGCACTTGAGCTTTGCCACGTTGCGCTCGATGATCGCCGCACAGTTGGCGCAATCCACTTCAATCTTATAAGTCTTTTCCATGATGATGTACGCTCCTTCATCTGTCATTGAATGTTATTTGAAAAGATGGCCGGGCCATCATTTTTCCAGCACATGCTCCATGCCGAGGGCCAGCACGGACCGGACGTGATCGTCGTCCAGAGAATAGAACACGGTCTTCCCCTCCCGACGGAAGCGGACAAGGTTCGACGCCTTCAAAATGCGCAGCTGGTGGCTGACCGCCGACTGCGTCAGATTCAGCAGGCGCGCAATATCGCACACGCACAGCTCGCTCTCAAAGAGCACATAGAGGATCTTGATGCGCGTCGAATCGCCAAAAACGCGAAACAGCTCCGACAGATCGTAGAGCGTCTCGTCGTCCGGCAGGGCAGCAAGCACTTGCGCCACCGCGTCCTCGTGCACGTTGAGGTATTCGCACGTCGGTGCACTGTCTTGTTTCGGTTCTGCCATGAGATCTCCTCGCTTTCGTTTGAACATATGAATGATTGTTCATGTGTTTATATAACCACTTCTCGCCTTGTTTGTCAATAGCATATTTGCGATTTCCCGAAAAAAATTCCCGGATGTGTGTACATCCGGGAATGGGTCTCAGTTTTCTTCGGTTTTCGGGCTGCGGAAGGCGAAAAAGCGCTGGCCGAGGTAGTTGAGGCCGGTGAAAAACACCATGCCGACAAGCATGGCCACGTTGTCGCGCGTGCTCACCGAGGCGTTGGCAAGCAGGCGCAGACACATCGGCTTGGCAGCGCCGTAAGCAATCAGGTAGCACACGGCGATGTTCGCCGCGAAGCGCACGACCTGTCCCACGCTGCGCTCGCGGCTGCGGAACGTGAAGTATTTGTTGAGGAAGAAGCTCAGAATACTTGTCAGCACGTAATTGGCCGCCGAGGCCACCCAGTACGAGCACCCGGCAATATTGTACAGGCCGAACATGATCGCCGTGCCGACGAGCGTGTTGATCACACCGACAAGCAGGAATTTCCACAGCTTTGCATCAAAGAGCGCGCGCAATCGCTTCAAAGCTCCGCCTCCCGATCATCGAGCTCCGTCTCGATCCGGTAGCGGGGACGCGCCTTTGTCTCGAGATAGATCTTGCCGATATACTCCCCCACCACGCCGATGGCCAGCAGCTGCAGCCCGCCGATGGCCCAGATGGACACGGCAAGGCTCGACCAGCCGGCGACGGTATGGCCGGTAAAATAGCGCACGAGAAAATAGATAAGCATGGCAATGCTGACAAGGAACATCAAAACCCCGATGCGCGTGATGAGCCGCAGCGGCGACACCGTCAGCGACGACACACCCTCCCACGCGAACGAGAGCATCTTGCGCAGCGGGTACTTGCTCTCGCCGGCAAAGCGCTTGCCGCGCTCGTAGTACACGACCGTGCTCGGGTAGCCGACGAGCGGCACGAGCCCGCGCAGGAACAGGTTCACTTCTTTGTACTCCGCGAGCGCGTCGAGCGCGCGGCGGCTCATGAGCCGGTAGTCTGCGTGGTTATACACCACGTCCGCGCCGAGTGCGCGCAGCAGGCGGTAATACCCCTGCGCGCTGGCGCGCTTGAACGCAGAGTCCTGCTTACGGCTGGCGCGCACGCCATAGACGATGTCATTCCCGTCCCGAAAGGCCGCGAGCATGGCGTCGATGGCATTGATATCGTCCTGCAGGTCGGCGTCCATGGAGATGACGCAGTCGGCGCGATCGCGCAGCGTCATCAGTCCGCACAGCAGCGCGTTCTGGTGGCCGCGGTTGCGCGAGAGCCGGATGCCGGAAAAGACCGGGTCCTGCGTGTGCAGGTCGGAGATGATCTGCCACGTCTCGTCCCTCGAGCCGTCGTCGATCATGCAGATGCGGCTCAGCGGGCCGATCGTCCCGGCGGTGCGCAGGGCGGTGAATTTTTCGCGCAGGCGGCGCGCCGTCTCCGGCAGCACCGCCGCCTCATTATAACAGGGGATCGCAAGATAGAGCGTCACGGACATGGCCGTGCCTCCCTTCGTCATAGCATTTCAGTCGATCGTGCCGCCGCCGAGCACCGTCTCCCCGTCGTAGAACACGACGGCCTGACCGCGCGTGATGGCGCGCTGCGGTGTCTCAAACGACACGTGCACCGTGTCCGCGCCCGTGGCCGTGACGGTGCAGGGCTGCTCCGGCTGCCGGTAGCGGATGCGCGCCGTCACGCGCAGCGGCTGCTGCGGCACGTCGCCGGAGATCCAGTTGCAGCCGCTCGCATCGAGCTCGGTCGAAAACAGGTCAGCATTGCGTCCGAGCACGACCTCATTGTTCGGCACGTCGATGCCGCAGACGTACAGCGGCGCTTCGGCCGCGATGCCGAGCCCGCGGCGCTGTCCGATCGTATAGTGGATGATGCCGCGGTGCGTGCCGAGCACGTTTCCGTGCGCGTCCACAAAGCGCCCGGGCTCGCTGCGCGCACCCGTCAGCCGCTCGACCGCGGCGGCATAATCGCCGTCCGGCACGAAGCAGATGTCCTGACTGTCGTGCTTGTGGGCGTTGCAGAAGCCGTGCGCCTCGGCGATGGCGCGCGCCTCGCTCTTGCGCAGGCCGCCGAGCGGGAAGCGCGTGTGCGCAAGCTGCTCCTGCGTGAGCCACGCGAGCACATAGCTCTGGTCCTTTTCGGGGTCTGCCGCCTTTTTGAGCGTCCAGCGCCCGTCGGGAAGCTGCTCGATGCGGGCATAATGTCCGGTCGCCAGCACGTCGCACCCGAGCGCGCGGGCGCGCGATTCCAGCAGACCGAATTTCAGGTAGCGGTTGCAGTCCAGACAGGGGTTCGGCGTCGCCCCGCGCTGATAGGCGGCGGCAAAGCGCGCCATGACCTGCTCACGAAACGCGTCTTTATAATTGAACACATAGTGCGGCATGCCCAGCGTGTAGGCCACGCGGCGGGCATCCTCCACATCGTCGAGCGCGCAGCAGGTGCTGCCGCGCGGCAGACCGGCATCCTCATTTTCATACAGGCGCATGGTCGCGCCCATGCAGGCATACCCCGCCTGCTGCATCAGGTATGCCGCAACGCTCGAATCCACGCCGCCGCTCATGGCGATCATCGCCTGCGGGCGGCCATTCAGCTCCGTCTGCATCCGTACACCTCGTTTCCTTTGGAATTCTATATAGTTTATACCGCAAGCCCCCGGCTTGTCAACGCAAAACACCCCGCCTGCACGCGGCAGACGGGGTGCGGAAAGGCGCAGGCATCAGCACTGCGGGTCGTTCGGGATGTCGGTGAACGAGCCCTCAATCACGTGTGCCCCGCCCCGCGCGGCGATCAGCCGGTTATAAAAACCGGCGTTGGTGATGGCACGGTACGGGTCGAGCCAGATCGACACGGGCGCGAACATCGCGCTCAGCATCGCCCAGCCGAGAAAGCTCAGATCGAGCACGAACAGCTCCCACTTATGCCCGCTCATGAGCGCGCTGCTCTCGCGCAGACACTGCCACGCGGATCTTTCCGGGTGATCGAGCAGCAGATACAGCGCCTGCCGGTAACGGTAGGCCGCCACAATGCCCGGCACGACCAGCAGCAGGCTCCACAGGAAGATCAGAAGCCCCTCCAGAATGCCGAGCCACAGCACGCGGAAAAAGAGGCCGAAGCCGTCAAAGAGGTTTCCGAACTCGGCCTTTTCGTCGCGGCTGATGTGCAGCGCGAAGATCACGAAGCCGACGCTGACCATATAGCTCATGATCCGCAGCGCGACGACGAGCGCGATCGCAAAGCCGGACACACTGTAGTGCTCAAGGAAGCTGAGGTACGCCTGCTCGACCGCCTCCGTGCCGAAGCGCGCAGCATCTGTCAGCGCCGTGGCCAGACGATCCATGCCCATCAGGTACGACGTGAGCGTCGAGATGAGCATACCGAGGGCAAAGAGGATCAGCCCCGCGAGGATCGGACTCGGCTGACAGCTGACGGTGCGGCGGCGCGCATCCGCCTTGAGCATAACGCGATTTGAATCCATGAATATCACAACTCCGTTCCCGGCACGGCCGGGTCTCTTTTTCTTTTTAGTATAGCAGATGCCGCCGGATTTGAACACCCGGGCCGGTAAAAATTCACGTTTTCGACACACGTTGAGATTTTTTCGGGAAGTTGCGGAAAATACGCTTGACAATCCCCGCGCGAAATGCTATATTAAACAAGCTTTGATTCACAAAGCCCATGCGCGAGTGGTGGAATTGGCAGACTCGCTAGATTCAGGTTCTAGTGTCCACTCCGGACGTGCGGGTTCAAGTCCCGCCTCGCGCACCAAAACCCCGAGAGCTTCGGCTCCCGGGGTTTTTTGCTGCCGTCCGCCTTCCACCGGCGCAAAAAAGCACCATGCGGATGCATGGGGCTTTATTCATCTGCCTTTTGCGATCGGCAGATCATCCCCTGATGGATTTGTAAAAGGCTTCCGCTCATAGTGTTTACAGTCAGTGATTTCATTTACAACATCATGCGGTATACCATTTGCATAAATCTCACACTTCAGTTCCGGAAACTTGCACTTCTTACACACGATGCACCTTGACATGCTCGCCATATATAGCCCTCAAGTCCTTTCTAATCATTGACATTTACAAGAAGCATTATATCCTCCGGCCGTGCCGGTTTCAAGTATTTTCCGGAAGCAGGCAAATACGCGCTGCATCCCCCGCAGCATCTGCGCGGTGTTCCCAAAACAAACAGCGGCGCCGGTCTCCGAACAGAGATCGGCGCCGGTTTTTTTACGCGCCGAAGCACGTGAACATGATGACGAGATACGCGATATAGAGCGCGCCGATGAAAAAGCCGACCCAGCGCTTGAATTTGCCCTGCACAAGCGCAGGGATGAGCGCACCTGCGCACACGACGAGGCACGCCGGAATATCCAGCAGCATGCCCTGCCGCTCGACCGGCAGCGGCTTGCCGAGGATGAGCGCGCACAGCGGCATAATGAGCGTGAGGTCCATGATGTTCGCGCCGATGATGTTGCCCACCGACAGCGAGGACTGCTTCTTGCGGATGGCCGTGATGGTCGTGACAAGCTCCGGCAGCGACGTACCGATGGCGATCATGGTCGCGCCGATGATGGCATCCGGCACACCAAGCATCTGCGCGAGTGCGGTTCCGTTGTCGATCAGCAGCTGCGCACCGAGCACAATGGCCGCAGCGCCGAGCACGAATTTGCCGATATTGAGCGCGACCGTCCGGCCGTCCGTCTTGGGGCGGGCATCCTGCTCCGGGGCCTCAAGCGACTGCTCACGCCGCGCAGAGACAAGGCTCTCGGCAATAAAGCACACAAAAATGACAAGGATCAAAACGCTCTCAAGGATGGACAGCTGCCCGTCACGCGTGAAGCCGAACAGAACCGCGATCGCCGCGAGCAGCAGCACCGCCTTGACCGCATACTGCCGCCGTGGCATGGTGCACTCCATGCAGATCAGCGACAGGCACATGATCAGGCCGGTATTGGCCGTCACCGAGCCGACGGCGTTGCCGATGGCGATGTCCGCATTGCCCTCCAGCGCGGAAAAGATGGACACAAGCATCTCCGGCATCGTCGTGGCAAAGCTCACGACGGTCGCGCCGATGATGAATTTGGGGATACCGGAAGCCTCAGCGATCCATGTGGCGGCATCGACAAACAGGTCGCCGCCCTTGATGATGCAGATCAGCCCCACCGCAAACAGCAGCAGGACAAGAAAGAGGGTACTGCCGGTAAAATCGAGGTTCATAACGCATTCTCCTTTGTGACCGCGCGCAAAAAAATGAGACTTCCCGCACGATCATAGTATATGATGTGCTAAAAGTCTCATTACCTATCATCATAGGCGCATGACCACCGGCTGCTGCCGGGAGATTGTTGACCATGCGTTCGCAACTACTCCCTTTTAACGAGAAAGCATCTTAGCACACCGCGCAGGGCTTGTCAAGACGCGATCGTTCAGCGCACGAGCTTCATGAGCAGGCGCTCAAACTCGCCGAGCATACCCACGGAGTCGGCAAAGAGGATGCTCTTTTCATACATCCGGCGGTAGGCGTCCACGTTCTCGTCCGTGCGCGCGGTGTAGATGATCGGGATCACAAGCAGTCCCCGGCGGCGCGCCGCCTGCACGGCCGTGCGCACGTCGTCGATCGCCTCCGCCTCGCTGAAATAGCCGGACGGCAGACCGTCGGAGAGCACCACGAGGATCTTGCGGCGCTCGGTGCGCTTGGCGAGATCGAGCGCGGCGGCACGGATGGAATAGCCGTCCTTATTGCCGTTTCCGGCGGCGATCTGGGTCATGGCGTCGATGCAGCGACTGCCGAGCTCCTTTTGCTCAAAATCCTTGATGACGCAGTGCTGCACGGCATTCGTGCCGCCGTCAAAGGCGACGATCTTCGTATAGGCGATGCCCTTGAGCGCCTCCTCAAGGATCGCGGCCGTGGCCAGCGCCGTGAAGAGCTTGGACTGCCCGCCGCCGACGCCGGAGCCCATGCTGCCGCTGCGGTCGATGAGCAGGTAAAACGCCGTCTCGCGCTGCGACGGCGGCGCTTTGCGGCGGAACACGTCCTTGGCATCGAGCGGGATCTTCCACAGCTCGCGCTGTGAGAGCGCACCGGTGCGCTGACCGGCACTGCGCTCACGCTGCTGACGCAGGAGCTTGTCGAGCCGGTGATGCAGCGCCTTGGCACGCTCGGAAAACGCCGGCGGCAGCCGCCCGCCGGACGGCGTGATATACGTCTCGGTGAAGGTCAGACCGGTGTAGCGCGCGGCAAGCTCCTGCCGCTCGCCTGCGTCCAGGCGCGCGGCGTGCGGCGCGGCAACGCTCAGCTGCCGCTCGATCTCTCTCTCGCGTGTGAGCTCCTGCGCGGCGTTTGAGAGCATGGCGTCCAGCTCAGCCGTGCTGAGCGCAAAGCCGCGGTGCGCGCTCCAACCCGTGCCGAGCACCTCGCGCAGGCTCTCCGGCCCGCCGGAGGCGGCCTTCTGTGCGGCGGACACGCCGTCCGACGTGGTGGCGCTTGCTCCGCTCTGCCCGTGGTTTCCGCTGCGGCCGACGCTCGACGAGCGGCCGCGATCCTCCCTGCCGTTCGTACCGGCAGAGCCGCTCGATTTGACCTCCTGACTCGCAAGGCTGCCGCTCATGTCGCCGTGGCGCTCGGAATTATCCCCGCTGCCGCCGCCCGCGCTGTCGCCCTTGTCCAGCTCGGTGTCCTCTCCGTCGGCGGATGGGCCGCTGCGCGCCGCGTCCTGCGCCTCGCTGCGCAGGCGGAGGCTGCTGTCGCAGCCGTCGCCGAGGGCTTCCGCGCGCTCGGTCTCACTGAAGGCGTAATCCACACACTGCGATGCGATGCGCGCGCGGGCATCATCGTCCGCCTCGCGGCACAGGCGCGCAAGCTCCGGCGCGAGCGTTGTGAGTGTTTGGCGGCAATGCTGCGCGCACGCGGCGGCAGAGGGCGCAAGGATCGCCGCCTCCACCTGCGCACACACGGACTGCAGCGCCGGTGTCCGGCACGGGATGCCCGTGAGGGTAAACGCCTCCAGCTCGTCAAGCAGCGCCTCGAGCGCGCTGCCGGGCGCAGCGGCATCCAGCTGCGCATAGCACACGAAGCGCAGCAGCGGCAGATAGCCGGGAAAGCGGCGGCAGAGGATGTTATCCGTGCGCGCCTGCTCCAGAATGTTCAAAATACGCTGACCGAGCAGCGCACCGTGCTCCGGCGTGAGGGCATAGTGCTCGTGAAAATACGCACCGGAAAATGCACGCACCGCCGCGCACACGTCGCGGTCGGAGCTGCCGTCGTGCTGAAGCTCGCGCGCGAGCAGTACGCGCAGCGCAGCCGTCCAGTGGCGGGCATCAAAATCCGCGCGCAGCAGATATGCAGCCCCGCCGACGGTGACGGACGTTCCGTCCGTCGTGCAGCGCAGGCTGTCGTCCGGCGTGACCGTGTCGATGCGGATGTTGTCCGGCACAAGCAGCGCGAGGCTGCGCCGGAGCAGCGGCGCGATGGGTTCACTCGCCAGAAACGCCCGGTAGCGCGCCAGCGCAGCGTCAAACCCGTCCATCCTGCGGCACCATGCTCTCGATAAGCTCCGTCAGCTGCAGGCGGGTATAGGCGTCCTGCGGCTTGGAGGCCACGTTGTCCAGCAAGCCCCAGCGCAGACCGAGCAGCGGCTCTGCGCGCAGGGCGTCGATAAAGCCGCGGATCGTCATCGCGTCCGGCTCAAGGCCGCCGGCGCTGCGGATGCGGTCGCGGATGGCACAGTAGACATAGTCGCAGATGTTCAGGCTCGCGCCGCTCGCCTCGGGCACGACGCGGCGCAGCACGTCCACAATGGTCTCCGGCTCTGCGATGTGGATGGGCGTGAAGCGGTCGATCGTCGCCTCGTTCATAAAGTTCGTACCGGCGTAGTCCTCATTCATCGTGATCGTGAACGCCGAGTGCGGGTGCATCTGCACGAGACCGTAGCCGGGCACCTGGATCTGGCGCGCGGCGTCGGTCAGCGAGTGGAGCACGTCGGCGCATTCAGGCTTGATGGTGTTGCCCTCGTCGAGCACGACATCCGCGCCCGCGGCCAGATAGCGCAGCATATCGCTCAGGCGATAGCGCATGGTGCCGTTTTCGATCGTCGGCCCGCCGAGCAGGTCGAGCTTGTCGAGCTCGGCATTGCCCTGCATGCGGTACTGCGGCACGTTGAGCAGCCAGTCCACCGTCTGGATGAGCGTGTTTTTGCCGCAGCCCTTACTGCCGACCAGCCGCAGATGCAGCCCCGACAGGCGGTAGGCCAGCGCGCGCGTGAGCGCCCCGAAGCTGTCGGCCTGCACATAGCGCACCGGCGGGTCGGGCACCATCTCGGGGTACTCTGGCAGAGAGAACATTTCAGCGAACACGCGCAGGATGATCGCCTCCGGCACAGCCTGCTCGAGCAGGTACTCGGCGCGTGCGGTCAGTGCCTCCGCGCTCGCACATCCGCGCGCCGCCGCCCCGTCGATCGCCGCGCGCACCGCCGCGCTGAGCGCGTCGCCGCAGCGGTATTCGGCGAGAAAGCCCCACACATCCGGCGTGTCGCTGTCGCACGGCTCGCCCGCAGAATCGCACAGTGCCGTGATCCGCGCCCGCACGGGCGCGGTGCGCAGCAGCGCCGTGAGCGCCTCAGACGGCGCGGACACGATGCCCACACGCGAGAACAGGTCCCCCGCCGCCGCCTCGCTCAGACAGCACACGGGCAGCGGCTCACCCTCGACCCGGCAGAGCACGACCTCCGGCCACGCATGGCGCTCCTGCGCGCAGAGCGAGCGCAGGAAGTCGAGCTTCATCGGTGCTTTCAGATTGCTGCCGCCGCAGACGGCGGTCTCATATTGCAGCGTATGCATATCTCATTCCGCCTTTCTCAGTTGCCGCGCACGGCGCCCCACGGAAAGCCCTTGGCGCCGCCGTGGTAAATGACGCGCCGAACATTCAAAAACGCGCAGCGGCCGATGCGCTCCACGCCGTCGGGGATGACGACCGTGTCCAGATTGCTGCACTTATAAAACGCCTCTTCCTGGATCTCGCGGACGCTGTCCGGGATGACGATGCCCGTCAGACCGATGCAGCGCGAGAACACGCTCTCCGGGATGACGGTGAGCCCCTGCGGAAGATTGACCCGGCGCAGGTGCACCTTATCATAAAACGCATATGGCTCGATCGTCTCGACACTGTCCGGAAGGACGAGCGTATTTAAATATGTGTACGACACCATGGCATAGGCAGCGAGCGTGCGCACGCGCACCCCGTCGACCGACGAGGGCAACTCGAGCACCGTGCCGGCGTTGAAGCAGCCGTCCGTACCAATGCGGCCGGTCGCGGCGTCAAAGGCAAAATTCTGCGCCGCAGCCTGCGCCGCCGTGACCGGATGGGTATCCCACGGGCGCTCGCGCAGCCAGACGGCAATATCCGCCTGCGTTTGCCGGCGCTTTTGCGCGAGGTAGTCCTGCATCTGCCGCAGCGAGCACTGCTGCGAGAAAAAGACCGCCAGATCCTCGGCCTCCAACGGGATGGAAAAGCCCTTCGGCAGCTCGAGCCCGAGCTGCATGGCAAGGATCCGGCGGACATCGCTGCACGCGTCATCATAGCGCGAGAGCACCTTCTGATCGCAGACGAAGGGCACGTCCAGCCGCGACGCCTCGATGCCGCCGGACGTCAAAAGGCCCGCGAAGCCGTGCGCGCGGTCCAAGATCTTTTTTACGTCGCGAAACTGCGTGCTCTGGTAAAGAAGCATCTCCATCGCGTGATCCCTCCCGTCGGTTCGGAACGCTTTTTGTTACAAAACTATCATACAGGCGCAAGGTGTATTCTTCCGTAACATTTGCTGCACAGATTCCGGTTTCCTTGTCTCTTTACCGGCGGATCGGGTATTTTTTGTACACGCTGTACACAGTTTATTCACTGGACAGGCGTTTCCGGCTGTGGTAAACTAAAGTTACGTTACACGAGTCCGGAAAACGCACACGCAGTACACATATATTTTGAATAAAGGAAGCATACGCATGAATGAAGTAAAAAGCCCGAAAAAGCCGATGCTGTATTACTACACCATGGCGCTGCTCGTGCTGCTGCTCATCAACTTCCTCGCCGTGCCGTGGCTGAGCCAGCGGCAGGTCAAGGAGGTCGACTACGGCACGTTCATGACCATGACGGAGAACAAAGAGATCGGCCGCGTGGAGGTGCAGGACAACCAGATCATCTTCACAAACAAAGACGACACCCAGATCTACAAAACCGGCCCGATGGACGATCCCGACCTGATCTACCGCCTGAAGGACTCCGGCGCGGAGTTCTCGAGCGAGATCGTCGAGGAGATGTCGCCGTTTCTGTCGTTTCTGCTGACGTGGCTGCTGCCGATCGTGTTTTTTGTCGCCCTCGGCCAGTTCATGCTCAAGCGCATGACGAACAAGGCCGGCGGGCCGAACTCCATGATGTTCGGGCTCGGCGGCTCGAACGCAAAGGTCTATGTCAAGTCCGCCGAGGGCATCAAGTTTTCCGACGTCGCCGGTGAAGACGAGGCCAAGGAGAACCTGACCGAGATCGTCGACTATCTGCACGACCCGTCGAAGTATCAGGAGATCGGCGCGTCCATGCCCAAGGGCATCCTGCTCGTCGGCCCTCCGGGAACCGGCAAGACGATGCTGGCCAAGGCCGTTGCGGGCGAGGCAAACGTGCCGTTTTTCTCCATCTCCGGCTCGGAATTCGTGGAGATGTTCGTCGGCATGGGCGCGAGCAAGGTGCGCGACCTGTTCCGGCAGGCCAAGGAGAAAGCCCCCTGCATCGTGTTCATCGACGAGATCGACGCCATCGGCAAAAAGCGCGACGGGCAGCTCGGCGGCAATGATGAGCGCGAGCAGACGCTCAACCAGCTGCTGACCGAGATGGACGGCTTCGAGGGCAACAACGGCGTCATCATCCTCGCCGCCACGAACCGCCCCGAATCGCTCGACCCCGCGCTCACGCGGCCCGGCCGCTTTGACCGGCGCGTGCCCGTGGAGCTGCCCGACCTCAAGGGCCGCGAGGAGATCCTCAAGGTGCACGCCCGCAAGATCAAGGTCGCCGAGGACGTGGACTTCGGCCAGATCGCGCGCATGGCCTCCGGCGCCTCGGGCGCAGAGCTTGCAAACATCGTCAACGAGGCCGCGCTGCGCGCCGTGCGCGACGGCCGGCGCTTTGCCACGCAGTCCGACCTTGAGGAGAGCATCGAGGTCGTCATCGCGGGTTATCAGAAGAAAAATGCCATCCTCACCGACAAGGAAAAGTGGACGGTCGCCTACCACGAGATCGGCCACGCGCTCGTCGCCGCATTGCAGACGCACTCCGCCCCCGTGCAGAAGATCACCATCATCCCGCGCACATCCGGCGCGCTCGGCTACACGATGCAGGTCGAGGAAGGCAACCACTACCTCATGACAAAAGAGGAGCTGGAAAACAAGATCGCCACGCTCACCGGAGGCCGCGCCGCCGAGGAGGTGCGCTTCGGCGTCATCTCCACCGGCGCATCCAACGACATCGAGCAGGCGACGAAGCTCGCTCGCGGCATGATCACACGCTACGGCATGAGCGAGGAGTTTGACATGGTCGCGCTCGAGACGGTCACGAACCAGTACCTCGGCGGCGACGCCTCCCTCGCCTGCTCGGCTGAGACACAGACGCGGATCGACCATCAGGTCGTCGCGCTCGTGAAAAAAGAGCACGCCAAGGCCATCGGCATCCTCACCGAAAACCGCGCCAAGCTCGACGAGCTGGCCAAGTATCTCTACGAGAAGGAGACCATTACCGGCGAGGAGTTCATGGCCATTCTCAACCGCACCTGACGGACTGCAATGCGGTCGTGCAGCGATCCTGACCCCCGCGAAAGGAGGACCACCGCAACCGTATGAATGAAAAGCTGAAAGAAAAAGTAAAGGAATCTCTCTCCAGCGTCCTGCCGATCACGCTGATCGTGCTGGTGCTGAGCATCACGCTCGTCCCGATGGAGATCGGCACGCTGGCACTGTTCCTGACCGGCGCCGTGCTGCTGATCTTCGGCATGGGCTTTTTCCAGCTCGGCGCCGAAATGTCCATGACCCCGCTTGGCGAAGGTGTCGGCAAGACGCTGGCAAAACGTGAAAAGGTCATTCTGGTCGTGCTCGTGTCGTTCGCGCTCGGTACGATCATTACCATCGCAGAGCCGGATCTGCAGGTGCTGGCAAATCAGGTCGCGTCCATCCCCAACAACGTCCTGATCTGGACAGTCGCCGTCGGCGTAGGCGTCTTTCTGGCGCTGGCCGTGCTGCGCATCTTCCATCGCGCGTCGCTGGCAAAGTGTCTGCTGATCGCGTACGCGCTGCTGTTTGCGCTGACGCTGTTTTCCCCGAAGGATTTTCTCGCCGTCGCGTTTGACGCCGGCGGCGTCACGACGGGGCCGATCACCGTACCGTTTATCATGGCGCTGGGCGTCGGCGTGTCGGCGCTGCGCGCCGCGCAGGGGCACGATGACGACAGCTTCGGTCTGGTCGCGCTGTGCAGCGTCGGGCCGATCCTGATGGTGCTGCTGCTCGGCATCTTCTACCATCCGAGCGATGCGATCTATTCCGCTGTGGAGATCGCGCCGGTCGTCACAACGCGCGACGTGGCGCAGCAGTTCGCCATCGGCCTGCCGGACTACGCGAAGGAAGTGCTGCTGAGCATCCTGCCGATCGTAGCGGTGTGCGTGCTGTTCCAGCTGCTGACGCACCACTACCGCCGGCGGCAGCTGCTGCGCACCGGCGTCGGCTTTCTGTACACCGTCATCGGTCTGATCCTGTTTCTGACCGGCGTGAACATCGGCTTTACACCCGTGGGCAACCTGCTCGGCTCAGGCCTGGCGGACAACACGTACCGCTGGGTGCTCATCCCGATCGGCGCGCTCATCGGCTACTACATCGTCAAGGCGGAGCCCGCCGTGCAGGTGCTCAACAAGCAGGTCGAGGATGTCACCGGCGGCACGGTGTCGCAGAGCATGATGAACACGGCGCTGTCCATCGGCGTGGCCTGCGCGGTGATGCTGTCGATGGTGCGCGTGCTGACCGGCATCAGCATCTACTGGATCCTTGTGCCGGGCTACGCGCTCGCGCTCATCCTCGCGCGCTATGTCCCGTCCGTGTTCGTGGGCATCGCCTTCGACTCCGGCGGCGTGGCGAGCGGACCCATGACCTCCACCTTCCTGCTGCCGCTGGCCATGGGCGCGTGCACCGCGCTCGGCGGCAACGTCGTCACGGACGCCTTCGGCGTGGTGGCGCTCGTCGCGCTCGCGCCGCCGGTCGCCATTCAGATCATGGGCGTCATTTACGTACACAAAGCCAAAGCCGTGGCGGAGAACAAAGCTGACCTGCTGCCCGATGACGGTGTCATCGACCTGGAGGACGAAGAGATATGATACATTCCGAAAACCGACTCGCACCGCGCATGGTGCTCATCATCACGAACCATGAATACCGCCGCAAGCTCGAGCAGACGTTTCAGAACTTCCGCATCCCGATCTACTACCAGTGTCAGGGACACGGCACGGCGCCGTCGGAAATGCTCGACATCTTCGGGCTGAGCGGCAGCAGCCGCCTGCTCACGATCGGGCTGCTGCCGAAGTTTCTCGTGCGCGACCTGCTTGACGCGCTGCAGCAGCGCATCCCGCTGCATAAGCGCGGCGGCGGCATCGTGCTGACGATCCCGATCACGGGACTGCAGCGGCCGCTGTTCCAGCTCATGAACGACCAGCTGCGCGAGACCATTGAACAGAAGATCGAAGAAAGGGTGTGTAACGAAATGTCCGATACGCAAACCGGCGCGGGTTACGCCGCCATCTGGGTCGCGCTCAGCAACGGCTACAGCAGCGACGCCATCGACGCCGCCAGAAGCGCAGGCGCCATGGGCGGCACGATCCTCAAGGGACGCCGCCAGAATTCCGAGCGCATCAGCCGCAAGCTCGGCATCTCCATGCAGGAGGAAGAGGAGTTTGTCGTCATCGTCACGCCGCGCGAGAAAAAGGCCGCCGTCATGAACGCCATCAGCGACGCCTGCGGCCTGCGCACGGACGCACACGGCATCATCCTCTCGCTGCCGGTGGACGAGGTCATCGGTCTCGAGACCGGCGAGAACACGCTGTAACATTCCTGAATAAGAATCGCAAATGCCGCAGGCGGCCGCCTGCGGCTCTTTTCTTTTTCTATTCCCAGCAAGCACTTCATTTTCGAATCCCGCGCACGAGCGCCATGACTGCGCCGTAGAGCACCCCCGCGACTGCCCAGAGGATCCATGTGTCCTGCGGCTGCGCATCCCACCACGGGCCGAACGTCCAGAGCAGATACGCCGCCGTAACCGTGAGCCAGTAGATGCTGCTGATTGCGCCAACAACACCGTTTTGCCGCTTGCGCGGCCGGGCATAGTCGCCCTCTTCAAGCAGACGGTCCATCGCCGCCCAATACACGCCGCCATAGACAAACAACGCACTGCCAACACCCGCCAGTACGAGCAGCAGACAGGCCGCCCCGACATACAGCAGGTCCGACCCGTCCAGACAGACGGCGATGAACAGCGGCACTGCCGACAGGATACACAGCACCGTGCCCACGACCTTCCCGCGCGTGTGGCGCGGTGCGAATGCCGCCCGTCGCCCGCGTACCATGCCGGTCACGCCGTAGGCCGTCTCAAACGGCTCGGTCTCCAGAAAAGCATACGCTTTCACCTGCGCGGCGCACGTGATGAACACCGCCACCGCAGCCGCCACAAGCACCAGCAGCACGCACAGACCGATGCCCGCCGCCGCATTTTCCGAGAGGGCCGCGCCCGGCCGGTCGCTGAGCGCGGCAAGCAAAAGCAGCGCCACCGGCGAGAGCACGCACAGCAGCGTCGCCAGCGCGAGCTTCGGCGCGGCCGCCTGCCGCTGCGCCAGATAGTCCGCCGCCTGCTCCATGGTCACGCAGCGCAGCGGCGCATCCGACTCGGCCGGGGCCGGTTCCGGCTCGCCGAGCTCTTCTTTTAATAAGTAATCGGTCGTGACGCCGAACAGGCGGCTCATCTGCACGACCTTCTGCATATCGGGCACGGACTGCGCGCCCTCCCATTTCGACACCGACTGGCGCGACACGCCCAGCTGCGCCGCCAGCTCCTCCTGCGACCAGCCGGCGCGCTTGCGCAAGGTCATGATCTTCTCTGCCAATAGCATAAGCGGCTTCCTCCCGTATTGTTTTTCCGTTTCCGGCTGAGGACAGGATACCAGATCGGCCGGTTGCGCACCACCAAGGCGACTGTCAAATGTGTCAACCGGCGGTTGCAGGGGTATGATTTCAGCAATTTCAGCATATCGTGCCGCCGCGCAGCTGTCAAGCCGAACGGCGAAAACCTTTCAGGCACTGTAAGTGGATTTTGCGCGCCGGGTGTTGTACCATGGCAGCAGAATCCAAAGGAGGTATGTGCAATGGACCCAATTCTCGAAATTGCAGCCCTGAAGAAATATTATGGCAAGGAGCCGAATCTGACCCGTGCGCTCGACGGCATCTCGTTTCAGGTCATGCCGGGCGAGTTTCTTGGCATCATGGGCAGCAGCGGCTCGGGCAAATCGACGCTGCTCAACTGCATCGCGACCGTCATCGCGCCGACCGCCGGCGCCGTCGCCCTGCACGGCAAGTGCGTCACGACGCTGCACGGAAAAGCGCTGGCCGACTACCGCGGCAAGGAGATCGGCTACCTGTTTCAGAACTTTGAGCTCATCGATAACCTCACCGGCCGCGAGAATATCCTCCTGCCGCTGTCGCTGCACGGCGCGTCTGAGGCTGAGAGCCGTGCCCGGCTGCAAAAGCTCGCCGATTACCTTGAGGTGACGGACGTGCTCGACAAGTTCCCGGCGCAGATGTCCGGCGGGCAAAAGCAGCGCATCGCGGCGGCGCGCGCGCTCATCCTCGACCCCGAGATCGTGCTGGCCGACGAGCCGACCGGCGCGCTCGACTCGAAAAATGCCCGCGCGCTCATGGAAAAGCTCTCCGGTCTGAACGCGGACGCCGGCACGACCATCCTCATGGTCACGCACGACTGCAACGCCGCAAGCTACTGCAAGCGCATTCTCTTCATTCAGGACGGCGTGCTCTTTCACGAGCTGCGGCGCGACGTGCCGGACGAGACGCAGCAGGCATTTTACGGGCGCATCCTGTCCGTGATGGCGCAGCTCGGAGGAGGCAGTGCCAATGTTCTCTGAACTCGTCAAACGCAACAGCCGCCGCCGCAGCCGGGAAAACGGACTGTTTTTCACGTCCCTGCTCATCTCGATCATCGCGTTTTACATCATCCTCTCCCTGTCGCATCAGGACGTGATCGTGTTTCTGCAGCGCATGGAGAGCGACGCCGTGAACCGGCTGCTGACGCTCGTCCCGGTGCTGTACGGGCTGACGCTGTTCATTTTGTTCTTTCTCGTATACTACGCCAACCGCTTTCAACTCGCGCGGCGGCGGCACGAATTCGGTGTGTACCTCATGCTCGGTATGCAGCGGCGCAAGCTCTTCGGCATGCTGCTGGCGGAGGATCTGCGCTCGAGCCTCATCGCGCTGGCCATCGGCCTGCCGGCGGCGGTGCTCATTTCGGAGGTCATCAGCCTCGTCACGGCGCGGCTCGTCGGGCTCGGCATCGTGGGGCATCGCTTCGCGCTGTCGCTGCCCGCCATCGGCTGGACGGCCGTGGGCTTTCTTGCGATCAAGCTGCTGGCCTCGCTCATCCTCAGCGGGAAGATCGTGCGCGAAGAGATCGGCGCGCTGCTCACGGAGACGCCCGAGGGCACGAAAAAGCAGCGTCCCGCCGTCGTTTACGCTGCGGCGCTCGTGCTGGGCATCGCGCTGCTCGCCGGTGCGTATACGTTTGCCATCCGCGGGTACGCGTGGAGCGGCCTGCGCTACATGGCGGGCACGCTCACGCTCGGCGTGGCGGGCACACTGCTGCTGTTTTACGGGCTGCGCGTCATCATCGACCGGCTCGCCCGGCGCGGCGGCGCAGGCAGGCTGCGGGTGTTTAACTTCCGGCAGGTCGAGGAGACGGTCATCCACCGCTCGGGGACGCTGGCGATCAGCTCCCTGCTCATCCTTGCGGCGCTGTGCTGCTTCGGCGCGGGCGTTGCGACCGCGCGCTCGTCCAGAGCCGAGACGCACACGCTCGACTATACCTTCCCCACCGACAGCAAAAGCGCCGACGCCGTGCGCGAAACGCTGACGGCGCACGGGCTCGACAGCGCTTTTTCCGACATCTTTGAGATGCGCATCGGCCGCGTGCGCACGAGCACGGACTACCAAAACACCGTGAAATTCCCCGCCTTGCAGCGCACCATCGATGCCATGCCCGTCTCCGACGAGCGGCAGCAGCTGCAATACATGCTGGAGGCCGTGGGCTACCCGCACCTCATCGCGCTCAGCGGCTACAACCGTCTGCTGGCCGCGGCCGGTCTGCCGGAGCTGACGCTTGCGGACGATGAGGCCGCCGTCTACTGCGACAGTGAGGTCTCCCTGGCCAGCCGCACGGCGCTGATCAACCGCCTGATCGCAGAGGACTCGGCCATCACGATCGACGGTGCACCGTTTACGCTCGTGGGGCAGGTGCAGTCGGTGAGCGTCGTCACCGACCGGTCGATCACGATGTTGTTCGCGCTCATCGTGCCGGACGCGGCGTTCGAGCACTACACGCAGGGCGACTATGACGTCTACCTCGACGGCGTGCTCGCCCCGTCCATGACGGAGGGCAAGAGCCTCATGAATGCCATCGCGGACATGAACGCGCTGCTCAATCCGCTCGGCCTGAAATACGAGAGCTACCTGCAAAACCTCGGCCGTGAGCTGTTTTACATCGTCGCGGCGAGCTACCTGACCATTTACCTCGCCATCATCTTTCTCGTCGTGGCCAACACCATCATCGGCGTGCAGTTTCTCATGGGGCAGCAGAAGGCCGCGCGCCGCTACCGGACGCTCGTGCGCCTCGGCGCAGAGCATGACACGCTCTGCCGCGCAGCAAAGGCACAGATCAACTGGTACTTCGGCCTGCCGGTCGGCGTGGCGGCGGTCAGCAGCCTGTTTGGCGTGCGCGCGCTCTTTTCCGGCATCCTCTCTGCCAGCGCACAGAGCGGCATGACGGAAATGATGATCGCCGCCGGAGCTATGATTTTGCTGCTGTGTGTGATAGAATGGATCTACATGGCGGCCGTCAAGCGCTCCAGCAGCAAATACCTGCTGACCCTGATGGCGCCGGAACGCGAAGAATAACGCAGAAAGGGGGCGGCGCGATGAAGCACATCGCCGTCGTGGAAGATGAGGCGCTCATGCGCGAGGAACTTGCGGATATGCTGCGCCGCGCAGACTACGCCGTCACGGAGATCACGGACTTTTCCGACGTGACCGGGCAGCTGCTCGCGCTCGCCCCCGATCTGGTGCTGCTGGACCTGAATCTGCCGGAGGTGAGCGGCTTTCAGATCTGCCGCGACATCAAGCGGCGCAGCGCCCTGCCGGTGCTTGTGCTGACCTCACGCGACCAGCTGCGTGACGAGGTGCACGCGCTCGAGCTCGGCGCGGACGAATATCTCACCAAGCCCTATCGAAAGGAGCGGCTGCTGGCGCGCATCGGAAACGTCCTCAAGCGCTATGAGGGGCGGCCGAATCTGCTCGAGGGCGCGGATTTCCTGCTCGACCGGCAGACCTACACGCTCTTCATCCACAACCGGTCCGTCGTCCTGCCGCCGAATCAGGGCAAGCTGCTTGAAGCGCTGCTGACGCACGGCGGGCAGACCGTCACAAAGGACGACCTGAGCCGCGCCCTCTGGGGCACGACGGAGTTCATCGATGAAAACGCGCTGCAGGTCAACCTCACGCGGCTGAAAAAGACGATGGCGTCCCTCGGTATGCGCCAGCAGCTCGTGTCCGTGCGCGGCGTCGGCTACCGGTTGGAGGTGCCGAATGAAGCGTAACGGAAGCTATCTGCGGCAGTACCTGCCGTGGCTGGGGCTGCTGCTGGGCGTGGACGCGCTCGCGGCGCTGCTGCTGTGGCTGGCGGACGCGCGGGCCTTCGCCGCCACCGCCGGCGTGATCGTGCTGGCGACGGTGTTTCTGTTCGCCGGTGTGTGCGCTGTGCTCTGCGCACGGGCAAAACGGCGGGAGCAAGCCTTCACGGCCTTTCTGGCCACACCGGACGCGGCACACGAACAGGCACTGTGCCGCCTGCTCTCCCCCGCCGAATCGCAAAGCGTTCACCTGCTCGGCGAGACGCTGCGTGCGCAGCAGCAGACCATCGCACAATTGCAGACGCAGATGGACGACTACGAGGACTACGTGGAGCTCTGGGCGCACGAAGTGAAAACGCCGCTGGCGCTGCTGACGCTCGTGCTCGACAATCGGCGCGACACGCTGCCGGAGGCGGTCGGCTTCAAGCTCGACTACGCACGCAACCGGATGCAGGCGTTCATTGACCAGATGCTCTACTACGCACGTCTGCGCGGCGCGCGGCGCGACTATCGGTTCGAGCGCCTGACGCTGCGCAGCTGCATCGACGAGGTGCTCGACGATTACCGTCCGCTGCTGGAGGAAAAGGGCTTCCGGGTCGAGATCCGGCTTGCGGACGAGACCGTATTCACCGACCGGCGCGGGCTGTGTTTCCTGCTCGGGCAGCTCGTGAGCAACAGCGTGAAATACACGAGCGATGCGCCGGTACTCACGTTTTCGCTCACGTGCAGCGCGGCCGAGACCGTCCTCACCGTCCGTGACAACGGGCCGGGCGTGCGCGCATGCGACCTTCCGTATGTATTTGAAAAGGGCTTCACCGGTGACTCCGGTCACGAAAAGAGCAAGGCCACCGGCATGGGCCTCTACCTCGCACGCGAGATCGCAAAGGAGCTCGGGCTCACGCTCAGCGCCGCGTCCGACTGGGGCGCAGGCTTTGCAGTGTGCATCTCCTTCCCCGTTGTAACGCAATAGCATCGGAATCCAGAAGCAAAGACGCCGCAGCTGCGGCGTCTTTGCTTTTCGCGTTCCCCTGCCGGCCTGATGCGCAAGATGCCCCGGCAGCTTTCGCTTCCGGGGCAAAGGGGGATGCGACATCTAACGGGTGGTACGTCAGACGATGTTATACTTCTTGAGCAGATCCACCACGACGTTGTTGACCAGCGGCTCCTTGACGAGGTCGAGCAGCGGCAGCACCGACGGGAGCAGGAACTCCAGCGGCTTCTTGCCGTCGAGCAGCTTGCTGGTGGCGTAGAGCAGGTCGCGGATATCATACACGCTGCCCCAGACCTCGGGCACGCCGCGGTCGACGTTGCAGAGCGTATAGACCGCTTCCATCGCGGTGCGGATGGAGTACTCGGTGGTGAACACGGTGTCGCGCGGGGTATCGGCGAACTGGCCGACGAACGCGAGGTTGACCGAACCGTCGGGCACGACCTTCGGGCGGTCGCCTTCAGCTCTGGGCTCAAAGAACGTGGTGACGTAAGGCATCATGCACGGCGTGGTGTTGCATTCGTTCGTGGCCAGATCCATGATCTGATCCTCGGGGATGCCGATGTGGTACAGCCACTCTGCCGCCAGCTCGATGCCGGTGCAGTCGCACATGTTCTTCTTGATGAAGTCGCCCTTGTCGTCCCAGCAGTTGAGGCCGTAGACCCAGATCAGGCAGTGATCCTTCGGCTGCTCCTGGAACTGACCCTGACGGTTGATGGTCCAGCTGATGAGCCAGCTCGAATCGCGGCAGGTGACGATGCCGCCGGTGACGACCTTGCCGGAGAGCGGGTCGCGCTTGCAGATCTTCTGGATCGCATCGAGGATCTGCTTGTTGGCCGTGTCGACCGTCCAGGACTCCCAGCTGGTCTCCTTGATGTCCTTGAAGAACTTCTCGGGATGGCCGAACGCCGGATCCTGCGCGGCGAGCTTCTTCCACATCTCGACGGACGGGCCTTCGCCGTTCTTGACCTTCACGACCGGCGCGTGGGTGTTGTCGCCGTAAGCGGACGCGTCGCCCTGGCAGCCGTTGGTGCAGATGACGAGATCGTTCTCGGTCAGCTCGATGACCTTTTCCACACCGCCCTGGGTGTACTCGATCTTCTTGGCGACCTTCTTGTCCTCGGTGCAGTCGCAGACGATGTTCGTGACCGTGGTGTCGAAGAGCACCTTTCCGCCGTGGTCGGTGATGTATTTGCACATCGGGAGGATCATCGACTCATACTGGTTGTAGCGGGTGAAACGCAGCGCGCTCAGGTCGGGCAGACCGTCGATATGGTGGATGTAGCGCTGCAGGTAGAGCTTCATCTCAAGGGCGCTGTGCCACTTCTCGAACGCGAACATGGTCTGCCAGTAGGTCCAGAAGTTCGTGGCGTAGAACTCATCGTCAAACACGTCATCGATCTTCTTGTCCTCGAGGGACTTGTTGGTCGCCATGAACAGCTTGAGCAGCTGCGTGGCGGCACCCGGCGTCAGGCCGTACTTGCGGTCGGTATGGGCGTCCTGGCCCTGCTTCTCGGTGACGCGGCACAGGGAGAAGTTCGGGTCTTCCTTGTTGAGGTAGTAGTACTCGGAGAAGATCGTCTCGCCCGGGTTCACGATCGACGGGATGGACTTGAACAGATCCCACATGCACTCGAAGTGGTTATCCATCTCACGGCCGCCGCGCATGATGAAGCCCTTGGTCGCATCGTAGATGCCGTCGCAGGAGCCGCCGGCTACGGGCAGGTGCTCAAAGAGCGTGATGTGCTCACCGGGCATCTGCGCATCGCGGATCAAAAAGCAGGCCGCTGCCAGACCGGCCAGACCGGTGCCGACGACATAAGCCGACTTGTTCTCGATGCCTTCGGGTTTTTTCGGCGTTGCAAACGCCTCATAGTTACCGCTGCTGTAATACATTCTGTGTACCTCCCATTCATGATGTGTTTTCCGTATTTTTTGTGCAGTCCGTCTGCACGACTTCTTCTGTTACTGTCACTAACACTTGCTTCGAAAAAAAAGAAGCTTTTCGTTTGACAATTATCAATATAGCGCATTTCGCCGTCTTTACTGCACCATTTGTTACACAAATGGCCGTAATTAAACATGACCGCGTGGTTTTGTTGAATGTCACAAGTTTGACGACTTTTCATTGTGCATTTTGACCGTTTTTCACCGCGTGTCCGATTCAAATGCGTCGTTTAGCACAAAAAAAGAGGCTGCTCGGAAGCGAAATCACGCTTCCAAGCAGCCTTGCCATCTATGAAATCGGAGAAAAAACTGCCTATAAATTGGCCATACTCTCGAGTGCGGAGCGGTCGAGCACGTAAATCTTCCCGCGGCCGGTCTGCAGCAGCCCCATCTGGCGCATGCCCTCAAGCTCTCTGCTGATGACCTCTCTGGTCGTGCCGAGGTGGTGCGAGATCTCCTCGTGCGTGATGCGCGCGAAGCCGTCCTCGGGGTGTGCATCGGCTTTTTCAAGCACGACGCGCGCGATGCAGCTGCGCAGCGGGTGGAAGAAATAATACTCAATGTTATTGAGCACCTTCTGTACATTGCGTGCCGCAGTGCTGCGCAGAAACTGCTCCACGACCGGGGCCTCGGCGCAAAGCGGACGCAGCGCAACGATGTTGATATAGGCAAACACGGCATCACTGCTCGCCTGCAGGATGGGCATTGTGTCGCCCGGCTCTGCGCTGTCGAGTGTGTTGAGCACGCAGCAGCCGCCGCTGACGACCGACAGCAGTGTGATCTCGCGGCCGGTATCCGTCGCGATAAACACACGCAGTCCGCCGGAGAGCACGAGGAAAAGTCCGTTTCGCTCCGGCATGGAAAACACAACATTGTCCCCCGCGCGGTATGAGCGGACGATGGTGTTCAGGCGCAGCATCTGCTGCTGGGAGCTTGTGAGCGCATCCCAAAACGGCAGACACGGCGTGAAATCGTAGGAACGCTTGGTTCTATTCTTCTCCGTACTACTCACCTCCGCGGTATTTGTCCATATGTTACTGCCACTAACACATCTGTGTAAAAAAAAGAAAACCAGATGATATTATCTTATCAAACCGGCGCGTCCTCTCTGTATCTTTTGTTACACATCTTGCGTTTTTTCAGTTTTGTTACACAACGCGGGTGTGCTCGGCTCGTTTTTGATGTAGTTGACGAGCAGCTCGCCGGTGAATTGCACGACCGCGACCGGAGAGACGCCGAAGGACAGGTTCTCATAGATCGTCGTGCCGGTATATGCGTTGAGCAGGCACTGGTACACGGCATAGATGTTCACATCCGGCCGGATCGAGCCGTCGGCCACGCCCTCGCGCAGCGCCTTGAGCGCCGGGACGGGGATCTCGCGGTCGTAATACTTCCAGAAGACATTGTTGACGTCGTTGCCCGTCCCCTTCTCCGAGTAGGCGGAGAACATCTCACGCGTGTAGTCATACCACTCCGGCCGGCGGTCATAAGTGCGAAAATAAATATGCATGCAGACGACGAACTTCTCGTACCCGTTCTTGCAGGACGCGGCCTCGCGGGTATACTGCGCCATGAAATCCGAGAAAAACGTCGCCAATGCATCGCGCCACGCGGCAAAGACAAGCGCGTCCTTGTTGCGGAAATAGCGATACAGCGACGTCGGTGTCAGGCCGGCGGCCTCGGCGATGCGGCTGATGGGCGTCGCGGCGATGCCGTCGGCGATGAACAGCGACTGCGCCACATGGATGACCCGCTGGATGTTCTGTTCGCGTTGCTCGCTGCGTTTCATGGCTGCACCTCCCGTGTGAATACTGCCTACAGTATGCCATGTTTCCCCGTCGTTTGCAACAGAAAATGATGCGTGCCCGCTGAAACCTGCCCCGGAAAGCGCAAAAAGAGCACTCTGCCGAGGCAGAGTGCTCTTCGTTTGGGTTGTTCTGTTTTGGCTGGTTGGTGCCGAATCAGGCAGCCTTCTTCGCCTTGGCCTGCGCTGCGAGCGCCTTGCCGCCCTCGATGACGAGGTCGATGGCAAGGATGACAAGCAGGATGGCCAGGATCGCGCGGATGTAGCACCAGGCAAGGCCGGTGCCGCCGGCGATGATGGCAGTGATCTGGGACTTGATGGTGAACACCAGAGACGTCAGCGTCACGAGGATCATGAAGATCATCGGGAAGTAGAACATCTTGTTGTTTCTGCCCATCTTGCCGAGCCATGCGGCGACGGCCAGCAGGCCGAGGCCGGCCAGGAGCTGGTTGGCAGCGCCAAACAGGGGCCAGATCTTCGCATAGCCGGTCATGCCGAGGGCAATGCCGAGCACGACGGTGATCGCGGTGGAGACGTACGGATTGCAGAGAACCTTGCGCGCGCCGGTAACGGTCGCATCGCCGGCCTTCTCACCGGGCTTGAGCCAGAACTCCTGGAACATGTAGCGAGCCAGACGGGTCGCGGTGTCCAGAGAGGTCAGGCAGAACACGGACACGGCCAGGACCATCAGCGTGTAGGTGACGGACACAGCGCCGGAGCCGAAGATCTTGCCGAGCATCTGGGACAGGCCGGTCGCGAACACGACGGTCGGGGTGACGGTCGTACCAGCCTGGTAATCTTTCCAGATGTACGCAACAGCGCACAGGGAAACGATCGCGAGCACGCACTCAATGAGCATGCCGCCGTAGGCGATGGGCTGCGCGTCCTTCTCATTGTTGAGCTGCTTGGCCGTCGTGCCGGAACCAACGAGGGAGTGGAAGCCGGAGATGGCGCCGCAGGCGATGGTGACGAACAGGGCCGGGAACATATAGCCAAGGGAGCTGCCCGTCGGGGCGATGGTGTCTTTGAAGCCGGTGAACGCAGGCATATCCAGCGTCGGATGGCAGCCGATGACACCGATGATCGCGAGGATCATCATCGCGTACAGCAGGAACGAGCTGAGGTAGTCACGCGGCTGGAGCAGGATCCACACAGGCGTGACGGAAGCGACCAGAATGTAGATGCCGCAGATGATCATCCAGGTCTGGTAGCTGAGGTAGATCGGATGCCACTTGATGCCAAGCCACATCACCAAGGCAATGGCCACAACACCGATGACCGTGGACACGCCGATCGGCGCATTTCTGCGGTACACAAAGAAACCGAAGAAGATCGCCAGGACGATGAACAGCAGCGAGATGATCGCCGTCGTGGCGTTGGCCGCGGAAGCAGCCACATCCACGACCCCATCCACATAGGTGGCCTTGAACGTATTGGCAACGATGGACGCGAACGCGGCCACGACCAGGATCAGGGTCAGGTAAGAGAAGATGAGGAACAGGCGCTTGGCCTTCTTGCTGATGCTGGTCTCGACAACGGTGCCGATGGACTGGCCGTTATTGCGGACAGAGGCAAACAGCGCGCCGTAGTCATGCACACCGCCGAAGAAGATGCCGCCGATGAGCACCCACAGCAGCACCGGGACCCAGCCGAAAACAGCGGCCTGAATAGGACCGTTGATCGGGCCGGCACCCGCGATGGAGGAGAAGTGGTGTCCCATCAGGACAGGGGCTTTTGCGGGGCAGTAGTCCATACCGTCTTCCAGCTCGTGAGCCGGGGTGGAACGGGACGGGTCGATACCCCACTGTTTGGACAGCCATCCGCCGTAGAACACATAGCCCAGGGCGAGAATGACAATACCAATAATCAGAATTACAGCAGCATTCATTGAATTAACTCCCTTCTTTCATATTCTTAAACAGTGTTGTCTTCAACAACTGTGCTGTACTGCGTCCGCTGCCGTTGGCAGCCGTTTTGCCGGTGCTCAGCTCCGCAACGCCGGTGTGGTAATCCATCCAGCCGTGGAAGGCGAGCTTGAAGCTCTTATAAATACGTGTGCGGCGCAGGGCACGCAGCGCATCCGGCTCACAGGTGTCACACAAAAAGATCGCCGTGATATAAGAGCACATATGGTTCGGACCCGGCTCGATCCGCTGCAGGCCGTCAACACGCGCCTGCTCACGGCACTGCTCGAAGATCTCCTTCGTGAGCACGGGCACCGAGAAAATGTAGACATATTCGTTGTTGTCGGCCTCCCAGAGCTTGGCGGCCTTGACCAGAACATATTTCTCAGAGTGGATGTGCAGCCCGGCCTCTGCGACCAAATGGCCCTTCGGCTCCTCGTGGCGCACAACATCAAAATATCCCGAATAACTGTGGCACAGTTTGTCGAGCGCTTCTTCGCGGGTCATTCGCTGTCCTCCCCGTTCGATGCAGAATTTTCATAGTATGCTTTCATGCAGGTCATGAACAAACTAAGAACAAAGTGTAAACACATTGCTAAGATTATGATAGCGCGCACACCAGAATCTTTCAAGTGAAAAGAATGACAAATATCCGGTTTCTTTTTTGTCGACTTTTCATAAGCATTGCACAAAAACACCGAAAGATGTTATGTTATGTAAACCGTTTTCGTTCAAATCATACAAGTCTGGTGGGGAACGCAATCTCATGATTTTTCAGAGAAAACATTGGTAGGTCAGGAAATTGACGAACTTTTCGGCATTCTTGCTCACAATTATGTTAACCATACACAAAACGCAACTTTTTGCCGTGCTTGCAGGCACGAAATCAGTCGAAAAATGATTGACAGAACGGATGATTCCTGATACAATGAGGCGTCTCAATTGGAATGATCTTCAGAGTCTTTCCGAAGCAAGATGCGACCGCCGCCGTGCCCCGCACGCCGGCCAAGGCCATACGGACAGCCGGGTCGAATGCCGCAAACCGCACGCATGTGCGGTGGCAACTTCTGTTGCCTTATTGATTGAGTTAAAAGCTCAAGTTTTATAAGTTGGTCACTTAAAACCAGGCTGCTTTCAGCATCCAAACTTGTGAAATGGTCAATAAGAGTAGTAAAAGTAATCTTTGCTATATAGACTCTCAAGACACGACATTCTGTTGGGAACGGTGTGCACGGGCCGGACGCGGCTGCGTGCCGACGTGCGCCAATCGGATTTGTCTCGCTCACAAGCGCCGCTGCTGACTTTGCAGCGGCGTTTTTTGTGCCTGAAGGGGGACATCAACCATGAAAAAAGTCATTGAGCTCCGGGGCGTCACCAAACAATTTGACGGCGAAACCGTTCTCGACAGCATCGACCTCGACATCTACGACAACGAATTCCTCACGCTGCTCGGCCCCTCCGGCTGCGGCAAGACCACGACCCTGCGCATGATCGGCGGCTTCGAAACGCCCGATCAGGGGGACATTCTCTTCCTCGGAGAGCGCATCAACGACATTCCGCCGCACAAGCGCAACATCAACACCGTCTTTCAGCGCTATGCCCTCTTCCCCCACCTGAACGTGTTTGAAAATGTCGCCTTCCCGCTGCGCGAGCAGAAGCTGCCGCGCGACGAGATCGAGCAGAAGGTCAACGAGATGCTTGCGCTCGTCAAGCTCACGGGCTTTGAGCGGCGCAACGTCACGCGTCTGTCCGGCGGCCAGCAGCAGCGCGTCGCCATCGCGCGTGCACTCGTGAGCCGTCCGCGCGTGCTGCTGCTCGACGAGCCGCTCGCCGCGCTCGACCTGAAGCTGCGCAAGGACATGCAGCAGGAGCTCAAGAACATCCAGAAGGCCACCGGCATCACGTTCGTGTTCGTCACGCACGATCAGGAGGAGGCGCTGAGCATGTCCGACACCATCGTCGTCATGTCGGAAGGGCGCATCCAGCAGATCGGCACGCCGATCGATATATATAATGAGCCGGAAAACGCTTTCGTGGCCGACTTCATCGGTGAGAGCAACATCGTCGACGGTATCATGCGCAAGGATTTCAGTGTCACGTTCTCGGGCCACACGTTCACGTGCGTAGACAAGGGCTTTGCCAAAAACGAGAATGTCGATGTCGTCATCCGTCCGGAGGATGTGGACATCGTGCCCATCGAGCAGGGCATGCTGCGCGGCACGGTCACGTCCATCACGTTCATGGGCGTGCACTATGAGATCATCATCGACATCAACGGCTTCAAGTGGATGATCCAGACGACGGACTACGTCGACGAGGGCGCGGAGGTCGGCCTGTACATCGAGCCCGACGCCATCCACATCATGAAAAAGTCCGAGTATTCGGGCATGTACGGCGACTACTCCTCGTTCAGCAACGAGCTGGACGAGCTCTCGGACGCAGAAAGTGAGCCGGACGAATGAGCAGCCGCATCCGCACCGAAAACCGCCGCGCCTCGCTGGCGCAGCGTCTGGCGCTCGCACCGTATTCCGTGTGGGCGGTCATCTTTGTGGCCGTGCCGCTCGTATTCGTGGCCTACTATGCGTTCACGGATGAGAGCTTCCGGTTCACGACCGAAAACCTGACGAAATTCTTCACCGCCGTGAGCACGATCACCGACGACAGCGGCGCCACGCGCGAGGTACACACCTACCTGCTCATCTTCTGGCGCTCGGTGAAGCTGGCTGTCATCTCCACGGCCGTCTGCCTGCTCATGGGCTACCCCATCGCATATATCATCGCGCGCGCCGCACCGCGCACGCAAAAGACGATCATCACGCTCATCATGATCCCGATGTGGATGAACTTCCTCATCCGCACCTACGCGTGGATGACCATCCTGCAGGACACGGGCCTGCTCAACGCGCTCTTTTCCGCGCTGCATCTCGGGCAGGCGCACATCATCGGCACGGAGGCCGCCGTCGTCATCGGTATGGTCTACGACTACTTCCCGTATATGATCCTGCCGATCTACTCGGTCATGGCCAAGATGGACACACGCCTGATCGAGGCCGCGCGCGACCTCGGCTGCAACAGTCTCGGCGTGCTGCGCCGGGTCATCTTCCCGCTGAGCCTGCCGGGCGTCGTGTCCGGCATCACAATGGTGCTCATCCCGTCGATCAGCACCTTTTATATCTCGCAGAAGCTCGGCAACGGCAAGTTCTTCCTCATCGGTGACGCCATTGAGGGGCAGTACGTGGCCAACAACCTGCACTTTGCCGCCGCCATTGCCTTCATCCTCATGCTGATCCTGCTGGCGGCCATGGCGCTGATGAAGCGCGGCACGAACAAGCGCGTCTACGGAGGTGTGTGATATGAAACGAGCTGCAAAAATCTACACCGCCCTCATCTTCGTGTTTCTGTTTGCGCCGATCGCGATCCTGCTGGTGTTCTCGTTCAACGACGCAAAGAGCCTGTCGGTCTTTTCCGGCTTCTCATTCAAATGGTATTACGAGCTGTTTCGTGACGCCGAAACGCTCAACGCGCTCAAAAACACGCTCATCCTCGCCGTGATCGCATCGATCGTCTCGACCGTGATGGGCACGGCCGCCGCCGTGGGCATGAATAAGCTGCGCAGCAAATATCTGCGCGCCGCGCTCGACACCGCGACCGACATCCCCATGATGAATCCGGATATCATTACCGGCATCTCGCTCATGCTCATGTTCGTGTTCTTCGGACGGCTGCTCGGCGCGACCACGAGTCTCGGCTTCTGGTCAATGCTCGCGGCGCACATCACGTTCTGTCTGCCGTATGTCATCATGCAGGTGCTGCCGAAGCTGCAGCAGATGGACCGTGCGCTGCCTGAGGCCGCAATGGACCTCGGCTGCACGCCGGTGCGCGCTTTCTTCCGCGTGGAGGTGCCGGAGATCCTGCCCGGCATCATCACCGGCATGATCATGGCATTCACGCTCTCGCTCGACGACTTCGTCATCAGCTACTTCACGCAGGGCAGCGGCTTCCAGACGCTCCCGATCCGCATCTACAACATGACGAAAAAGACCGTCACGCCGAAGATGTACGCACTGGCGACGATCATCTTCTTCGTCATTCTCGCGCTGCTGCTGCTGACCAACCTCGTCGACGAGGACGACACACAGCGTATCCGCGACGCCCGCCGTGCCAAGCGCGAGGGCAAGCCCGCCCGTTCCGCACGCAGCGGCGGCAGCCGCCGTCCCGTGCGTGCCGCCGTCGGCATCCTGACGGCCGCCGCACTGCTCATCGCCGGCATCAGCATCTACAGCAGCCGGCAGGAGACGCGCGTGCTCAACGTCTACAACTGGGGCGAATACATCTCCGACGGCTCGGACGATTCGCTCAACACCATCACGGCATTCGAAGAGTGGTACAAGGCGACCTACGGCGTACCCGTCAAGGTCAACTACGACACCTACGCGAGCAACGAGGACATGTATGCAAAGCTCAAGAGCGGCGCCGTGAGCTACGACGTGGTCATCCCGTCGGACTATATGATCGCGCGCATGGAGTCTGAGGATATGCTTCTGCCGCTCAATTACGACAACATCCCGAACTACCAGTATATCTCCGAGGACTTCCGCAGCCTGTACTATGACCCGGACAACACCTACACCGTGCCGTATACCTATGGCATCGTGGGCGTGATCTACAACGCAAACGTCGTTGATGAGGCCGACACAGGCAGCTGGGATCTCATGTGGAACCCGAAGTACGCCGGCAATATCCTGCAGTACAACAATGCACGCGACGCGCTCGGCACGGCCATGTACCGCGCCGGCATCGATGTCAACACCACCGACCACGCTGCGTGGGAGCAGGCGCTGCAGGCGCTCGTCAACCAGCGTCCGCTCGTCAAGAGCTATGTCATGGACGAGATCTACAATATGATGGAGTCCGGTGAAGCCGCCGTCGCATCCTACTATGCGGGTGATTACTTCACGATGTGCGACGCGCAGGCGGAAAACGTCGATCTGCAGTTTTACTATCCCGATGAGACGAACTACTTCATCGACGCCATGTGCATCCCGTCCTGCTGTCAGGACCAGGAGCTGGCTGAATGTTTCATCAACTTCATGCTCAGCCGCGAGGCAGCCGTCGCCAACGCCGAATATATCTACTACGCCTCACCGAACCGGCTCGTGTACGAAGACCCGGAATACATCGAGGACATGGGCGAGGACACGATGGACATCCTCTACCCCGGCATCGGCTCATTCCGCGACGAATACAACCGCAGCGCCTACCGCAACCTCGATCAGGACACGCTGACCTTTGTCAACAGCCTCTGGGAAACACTCAAGATCAATTAAACACCGCGTCCGAACCCCGCTCCGGTACCCGGAGCGGGGTTCGGGCTATCAAAAGGGTCTTCCTTTTTGCCGGGAGAACACGCTTTTGCAGCTGCACGCGCAAATGCAATGAGGTTTTCTGCAAACTGATAGGAAATTATACAAATTTGGTCTTGATTCCCGGCTGCGCTTCCCTTATGATATGTCTTTGGATTTTTACGCATTTCAAACAAAAGGTGAGGAAATTATGCAGGCAATGACCAAACAGCGGCATATGGACATGCTCAACGGGCCGCTCTGGAGCAAGCTCCCGCGCTATGCCCTGCCGGTCGCGGCGACCGGCATTCTCGGGCAGCTGTTCAACGCGGCCGACGTCGCCGTCGTCGGTAACTTCACGGGTGAGCTGCGCACGGTCGCCGTGGCCGCCGTCGGCGCAAACAGTCCGGTCATCGGGCTGCTGCTGAATCTGTTCATCGGCATCGCACTCGGCGCAAACGTCGTCATCGCCAACGCCATCGGCCGCGGTGACCGCGAGACCGTGCACCGCGCCGTGCACACCTCCATCGTCACGGCGCTCGTCGGCGGCGTGCTCGTGGCGCTCTTCGGGCAGCTGATCGCGGGCGGTCTCATGGGACTGCTCAATGTGCCGGAGGATGTGTATCCGCTCGCGCTGTCCTACCTGCGCATCTACCTGCTGGGCATGCCAGTCATCCTGCTCTATAACTTTGAGGCCGCCATTTTCCGCAGCATCGGCGACACGAAGATGCCGCTGGCCGCGCTGACGGTCTCCGGTATTCTGAACGTGATCCTCAACCTGTTTTTCGTCATCGTGCTCAAGATGAACGTCAACGGCGTCGCCATCGCAACGGTGCTCTCGAACGCAGTCAGCTCCGTGCTGCTGCTGCGCCGTCTGCTGCACGGCGACCTTGTGCGCGTGGAACTGCGGGAGCTGCGCATCGACCGCAACGCATTCAACAAGATCATGCGCATCGGCCTGCCGGCCGGCATCCAGACCGCCATTTTCTCGCTGTCGAACATCATCATCCAGTCGGCCATCAACAGCCTCGGCACGGTCGTCATGGCCGCCTCGAGTGCAGCATTCAACATCGAGATCATCGCCTACGACGTGCTCAACTCCTTCAGTCAGGCATGCACGACCTTCGTCGGCCAGAACTACGGCGCCGGCAAGATCGACCGCTGCAAGAAGACGATGTTTCTGTGCCTCATCGAGGACTTCATTGCCTCTGCGATCGCCATCGCGCTTGTGCTGCTGACGGGCAAGTATATTCTCGCGATCTTCAACAGCGATCCCGAAGTCATTGCCATCGGCTACACCCGGCTGCTGTTCCTCTTCGGGTCATATATCTTCACGCTGACGTATGAGATCCTGTCGGGCTATCTGCGCGGCTTCGGCATCTCGCTCGCCCCGGCCATTCTGACGCTCTTCGGCGTTTGCGGCGTGCGTATCTTCTGGATCAAGGCCATCTTCCCGATGCACCGGACGTTCCAATCGATCCTGCTCGCCTACCCGATCAGCCTTGCAACGACCACCGTGCTGATCATCAGCGCGCTGCTGATCTGCCGCCCGGCGCACAAGTTTGCCGCCCGCAGCGGCGAACAAACGCAGGCGTGACCCCTGCAAACGCAAGCACCCCCTCGGGCAGAGCCCGAGGGGGTGCTTGCGACTGTCAAAAAGTATTACTTTTTGACAAAGGGGTTTGCGGCCTGACTGCAGCGC